>JABLTO010187925.1_pt1 | contig 33620 bp, 26 predicted proteins | sample 7160091 | NCBI WGS metagenome assembly JABLTO01 (sample SAMN14651225, study PRJNA627086) | human gut metagenome | isolation source: feces | host: Homo sapiens
CCTCTGGACTCCGGCAGGGCTCTGCCCTGCACCCGCGAAGGGTCTTCGACCCTCTCGACACCCTTTTCGCGATTGAGTTGGTGACACTCTCATACTGGTTCCGCGTGTTTATTGGGGGGACGCAAGGGAGTTCCTCCCTTGACCCTTTCGCGCGATTCAGTTGGTGACAACTGCATACAATGTCCGCGTGTTTATTGGGGAAACGCAAGGGAGTTCCTCCCTTGACCCTTTCGCGCGATTCAGTTGGTGACAACTGCATACAATGCCCGCGTGTTTATTGAGGGAACAACCTGCGGCTTAGAGGTACTTCACCTTCACCGTCGGCGGAAGCATCTCCGGCACGTCCTGTCCCTTCGCCAGCACCAGCACCTCAATGCGGTACAGGCGCATCAGTTCCGGCAGCGTCAGTTTCTCCGTCTCCAATTCCAACACGCGGTCAACACACCGCAGCGCCAGCAGCGAACTTTTCCGCACATCCTGCGCACATCCGGTCAGCGCGACCGTCAGGTGTCCGCCCTCGTCCTTCGCGCGGGTCAGGAACGCAATCGCCTCGTGCGACAAGTCCGCAAATTCCCCGATGACCATCACGCGGCGCATGATGCCGCCGGAAATGTGGCGCATGAGGGCGCTCTCGAAGCGCACCGCCAGTTCGCTTTGACGCACTTCGCTCGTCTTGTCGCGCGTCATGAGCGCCAGCGCCATGTCCTTCGCGCTGATTTCGCCCTTCACGACTGCGTTCACCGCCTTGGCAATCGGCATTTCCACCTGATAGCGCTCCATCAGCTGCATGGCGGCGGGGAGTGCGTTGATGCCCTCCACCGTGCCGACCTGCCGAACGGCTTCCTGCGGCGGAACACCCTGCCCGATGAGGATGCCGCAGCGGTTGTTGCGGCTGTGCATGGATGTTGCGGTCACGATGAGGTCGCCGATGCCCGCCAGTCCGCCGAACGTGTACTCCGCGCAGCCCATTTTCAGCCCCAGACGGCTGATTTCGGCAATGCCGCGCGTGATGAGGGCGGCGCGGGCGTTGTCGCCGTTGCCCAGCCCGCTGGAAATGCCGACGGCGAGCGCCTCGATGTTCTTCATCGCGCCGCACAGCTCCACGCCGAGCACGTCCGTGTTCGTATAGGTGCGCATACAGGTGTTCATGAACACATCCTGCACCTTTTCCGCCACCTGCATGTCCGTGCAGGCGGATACGATGGAAGTCGGCATGTCAAGCGCGACTTCCTCCGCGTGGGTCGGGCCGGACAGCGCGACGAGCTTCACATGGTCATGCTGCCCGTCCTTGCTCAATTCGTCGCGGATGACCTCGGTCATGGTCATGAGTGTGTCCGGCTCAATGCCCTTGGCAACATCCACGATAATCTGTCCGTCCGGGATGAACGGGCGCGCGCTTTCCGCCGTCTGCCGAATGGCGATAGACGGCACGGCGAAAAGCAGAATATCCTTGCCGCTGGCGACCGTCTGCAAATCGCAGGTGAAATGCACCGTTTCGGGGATGACCAGCCCCGGCAGCGCGGGATGCGTGCGCGTAGCAGACAGATTTTCGATTTCCTTCGGGAATTTTGACCACACGGTCACATCGTGCCCGTTGCGGTGCAGCAGCCGCGCCAGCGCAATGCCCCATGTGCCGGAGCCAAGAATGCCAATTGTCGTCTGGTTATTCATGCGATGTTTCTCCTTCTGCTGGATGATGGACGTTCAGCTCGCGCATCAGCATCTCGTAAAACTCCTTCTGATCGCGCCGCAGCCGAATGAAATGCCCTTCGGGATTCAGGAAGCAGTGTTCGGACGTGCCGGTGAACACACGCGTTCCGTCCTGCTTCGTCATGTCGTAGCCAATCGTCAGCACGACGCCGTTGAACGCTTCCACGCGCACATCCACCGTGATGCGGTCGTCGAACGTCGTCGTCGCCAGATACTTGCAGTTCACCGCCGTCACGGGCGAAATCACCCCGCGGCGCTCCAGCTCCGCATACGGGAAGCCAAGCTGCTCCAGATACGCCACGCGCGCTTCCTCCATGAAGCGGATATAATTCGAGTGGTGCGTCACGCCCATGCGGTCGGTTTCATAATACTGCACCCGATGTGTTAAAGTTTGCATTGCTTACCAATTCAGGCGGCATCCGTCCGCGGAGCAGCCCGTTTCCTCCTGATTTTCTTCCGCCGGAATCACGCCGCGCAGCACGTCCGTCATTTCCGGCAGCGTGTACGCCCGCAAGCGGATGCGCTGCCCGTTGACGAAGAGAATCGGCACGCCGCGCGGATGATAGGTGTCCAGCGTGTTTTGGATGGCGGTCTTCACGTCATCCGCGTAGGTGCGGTTTTCCAGCGCCTGACGCATTTCGTCCGCATTCAGTCCAATATCCGCCGCCAGCACGCACAGCACGTCAATTTGCCCGATGTCGCGCCCCTCGACCCAATACGCGCGATAGACCCGGTCGCTCCACGCCTCGTGCTTGCCCGATTTTTCCGCCAGCACCGCCCCTTCAAACGCGAGATACGTCATTGGGCGCGGACGGATTTCCGGCGGAAGCTGCATGTTCAGCCCGACCGTCTCCGCGGGTTCTTTCAGCCGCGCGAAATACGCCCGATGCTCCTCGTCGCAGATGTCGGTCGCCTCGCTGCCTTCGGGGGTCAGCGCATAGGGATGCTCGATGATTTCCGCCTCTTGGTGCAGCGTTTTCAGCGCCGCGCGGAGGTTTTCTTTCGTGACAAGGCAGAACGGACACACATAGTCCGTCAGAAAATCAATGGTCAGCATGGGGGTCTTCTCCTTTCGGGGGATAATCAGCCGTCGTCGTCGCGCCAGCACTCGTTTTTCGCGCTGCCGTCGCGGTACGTCGGTTCATAGGGCGACATGTCCTCGTCATCCTCATCGGGGGACACGCGGTCGCTGTCGTCAGGAATTTTGCGGATGCGCTCCATCTTCGCCGCCTCCTTGCGTTCTGCCTTCTATCATACCACTTTCGCGGGAGGACTGCAAGGGGGAAGAAAAAGCGCCTTGCCCCCGGCGGGTGCGCGGAGCAAGGCGGCGAAAGGAATTTGATTGCGGGTTAGTTGTTCAGCCAGTCGTTGGCGTCGGGGTAGGTGTAGGGGATGTTGTTGGTTTTGGCGTACTCGGCAGCGTAGGAATTGCGGGGGACGGTGAGGGTGAGGTTGGGGCAGTTGTCGAATGCGTAGTCGCCAATGGAGGTAACGGAATCGGGGATGGAGACGGAGGTCAGGGAAGTGCAGGAGCCGAACGCGCAGTCGCCAATGGAGGTAACGGAATCGGGGATGGAGACGGAGGTCAGGGAAGTGCAGGAGTCGAACGCGTAGTCGCCAATGGAGGCAATGCCCTGTGGAATGGTATAAGTTGAAGACTTGATGCCGGCAGGATAGGAAATCAAGGATTTATCGGCTTTTCGGAACAAAACGCCATCAATGGTGGCAAAATACAGATGCTCAGGAGAAACAGAAATTGTTTTCAGTGCGGAACAGGCTGCAAAAGGATTCGTACCAATTTGTTCAACGGAATCGGGGATGGAGACGGAGGTCAGGGAGTCGCAGAAGCGGAACGCGAGGTCGCCAATGGAGGTAACGGAATCGGGGATGGAGACGGAGGTCAGGGAGTCGCAGGAGAAGAACGCGAGGTCGCCAATGGAGGTAACGGAATTGGGGATGGAGACGGAGGTCAGGGATTTGCAGGAGTGGAACGCGGCGTCGCCAATGGAGGTAACGGAATCGGGGATGGAGACGGAGGTCAGGGAACTGCACAGAGCGAACGCTTCGTCGCCAATGGAGGTAACGGAATCGGGGACGGAGACGGAGGTCAGGGAAGAGCAGGCAAAGAACGCGCTGTCGCCAATGACGGCAATGCCCTGTGGAATGGTATAAGTTGAAGACTTGATGCCGGCAGGATAGGAAATCAAGGCTTTATCGGCTTTTCGGAACAAAACGCCATCAATGGTGGCAAAATACGGATGATCAGGAGAAACAGAAATTGTTTTCAGCTTGGAACAGCCTACAAAAAGATTCGTACCAATTTGTTCAACGGAATCGGGGATGGAGACGGAGGTCAAGGAGTCGCAGGAGTAGAACGCGCTGTAGCGAATGGAGGTAACCGTCTTTCCAGCAATCTTTGCAGGAATGGCAAGGCGGTCTGCGCTCCCTTTGTATCTTGTAATTTCTATTGTACCATCATCCAGCAGCGCATACTGGTAGTCGCGCTCATTCTCCGCCACTGCCCCCGTCCAGCACGCACACACCATCACAACAACCATCAGCAGAGCCACAAACCATTTCATTTCCATTAGAACAACCTCCTTTATGGCATTATCATACACAAAAGCCCTTCATTTGTCAATGCGATTCCATAAAAATCCCCCAGCATATCCACAATACGAAAATATTTGTTCGTGTTCGCCTTGCATGTGCCGGACAAAATGTGCTATACTGTGTTCCTAAGCCAAGGAGGATTGCAACAATGAACGACCAAATCATCATTCGCGGCGCAAGAGAACATAACCTGCGCAATGTCAGCCTGACCGTCCCGCGCGACAAGCTCGTTGTGTTTACGGGGCTGTCCGGGTCGGGCAAAAGCTCGCTGGCGTTCGATACCATTTATGCCGAGGGACAGCGGCGCTATGTGGAAAGCCTGTCCAGCTATGCGCGGCAGTTTCTGGGGCAGATGGAGAAGCCCGATGTTGACCAGATTGACGGCCTGTCCCCCGCTATCTCCATTGACCAGAAAACCACCAGCCGCAATCCGCGCTCGACCGTCGGCACGGTGACGGAAATCCACGATTATCTGCGCCTGCTTTATGCGCGCGTGGGGCATCCGCACTGCCCGAAGTGCGGCAAGGAAATCCGCCAGCAGACCGTTGACCAGATGGTGGACGCAATCGTCGCCTATCCCGAAGGCACGAAGCTGATGGTGCTGTCGCCTGTCATCCGCGGCAAAAAGGGCGAACATGTCAAGGTGTTCGAGGAGGCGCGCAAGAGCGGTTTCGCGCGCGTGCGGGTGGACGGTGAGCTGTACCGGCTGGAGGAAGTGCCGGCGCTGGACAAAAAGAAGAAGCATTCGATTGAAATCGTCGTTGACCGCCTGATTGTCCGCCCAGGCAAGGAGTTCCAGAGCCGTCTGGCGGATTCCATCGAGACGGCGACGAAGCGCTCCGGCGGCTTGGTTATCATGGACATGATGGACAAGGGCGAACTGCTCTTCTCCATGAATTACGCCTGCCCGGACTGCGGCATCTCCATCGAGGAACTCAGCCCGCGCATGTTCTCCTTCAACAGCCCCTATGGCGCGTGTCCGGCGTGCAGCGGGCTGGGCTACCGCATGGTGGTAAGTACCGACATTCTGTTCCCGGATAAGTCGCTTTCCCTGCGGCAGGGCGGGCTGAACGCCATGGGCTTCGGCTCGGCGGACGGCGACGGCGTGACGGCGCAGTATTTCCAAGCCTTATGCGACAAGTACGGCTTCACGATGGATACGCCGATTCAGGAGATTCCCGAAGCGGGCATCCATGCCCTGCTCTACGGCACGGGCAGCGAGAAACTGACCATGACCTATGACACGCCCAGCGGCAGGGGAACGTATTCCACGACGTTCGAGGGCGTGATTCCGTCCTTGGAGCGCCGCTATGAGGAAACAGGCAGTGAAGCCATGAAAGCCGCCTATGAAGAGTACATGGCGGAAGAACCCTGCCCCGTCTGCCACGGCAAGCGCCTGAAGCCGGAAGCGCTGGCGGTCACGGTCGGCGGCAAGAATTTGTATGAGGTGTCCAGCCTGTCCATCACGGACGCGCGGGCGTTCTTTCAGTCGCTGGAACTGACGGAGAAGGAAAGCATGATTGCCGCGCAGATTTTGAAGGAAATCAACGCGCGCATGGGCTTTCTGGAGGACGTCGGGCTGGGCTACCTGACATTGGCGCGCGCGGCAGGGTCGCTGTCCGGCGGCGAGGCGCAGCGAATCCGGCTGGCGACGCAGATTGGCTCAGCGCTCATGGGCGTGCTGTATATTCTGGATGAGCCGTCGATTGGCCTGCATCAGCGCGACAACATGAAGCTCATTAACACCTTGAAGAAGATGCGCGACTTGGGCAACACGCTGATTGTCGTCGAGCACGACGAGGACACGATGTACGCGGCGGACTGGATTGTGGACGTCGGGCCGGGCGCGGGCATTCACGGCGGAAACATCGTCGCGGAAGGCACGGTGGAGGATATCAAGCGCAATCCGAACAGCATCACCGGGCAGTACCTGTCGGGCAAGAAGCGCATCGAGATTCCCGACGTGCGCCGTCAGCCGAAGGGCTTCCTGACCATCCGCGGCGCGAAGGAGCATAATCTCAAGAACATTGACGTGAAAGTGCCGCTGGGCTGCCTCTGCTGCGTGACGGGCGTGTCGGGGTCGGGCAAATCCAGCTTGGTGAACGAAATCCTCTACAAGCACTTGGCGAAGGTGCTGAACCGCGCGAAAACCCGTCCCGGCGCGTTTGACAAGATGGAGGGCGTGGAGCAGCTGGACAAAATCATCTGCATTGACCAAAGCCCCATCGGGCGCACGCCCCGGTCGAATCCGGCGACGTACACCGGGCTGTTTGACCAGATTCGCAAGCTCTTCGCCGCCTCCCCCGAAGCGAAGGCGCGCGGCTACAAGGAAAACCGCTTCTCCTTCAACGTCAAGGGCGGGCGGTGCGAAAATTGCTGCGGCGACGGGATGCTGAAAATCGAAATGCACTTCCTGCCGGACATTTTCGTGCCGTGCGACGTGTGCAAGGGCAAGCGCTACAACCGCGAGACGCTGGAAGTGACCTACAAGGGCAAGAATATCTCCGACGTGCTGGACATGAACATCGAGGAAGCCATTACGTTCTTCGAGAACCACGAGAGCATCCGCCGCAAGCTCGAAACGCTCTACGACGTCGGCTTGGGATACATGAAGCTGGGGCAGGCATCGACGACCCTTTCCGGCGGCGAAGCGCAGCGCGTGAAGCTGGCGACGGAGCTCAGCCGCCGCGCGACAGGCAAGACGCTTTATGTCTTGGACGAGCCGACGACCGGGCTGCACATGGCAGACGTGGACAAGCTCATCGGCGTTTTGCAGCGCCTGACCGAAACGGGCAACAGCGTGCTGGTGATCGAACACAATCTGGATGTCATCAAGGTGGCGGACTACCTGATTGACCTCGGCCCGGAAGGCGGCGACAAAGGCGGCGAAATCGTCTGCGAAGGCACGCCGGAGGAAGTCGCCGCGTGCGAAAAGTCGTACACGGGGCAGTTCCTCAAGAAGATGCTGGGGAAACGCTGATTTCTGCCGCGCAATGCGGATGCCGTCAGCGCGAATCCGATTCCGAAGCGAATCACCATTTGAAAAATTGACGAGGCGGGTGTGCCTGCCATCAGCGGAGCGCACCCGCTTTCTGCTGCGCGAAAATGCAACATTCCCGGAAATATGTTGAAATTCATCGAAAAACGCGATATAATGGAACAAGTTAATCTGCCGGAAAGGGGTGAGCGGCTTGAAGAAACATGGAATCCGCGGCCTGCTGATGCTGATGCTGACGCTGATTTGGGCGCTTATTGGCGCGGCATGGGCGGAGGAAATGCTGCCCGCCTCCATCCGCGAGGCGCAGTCCGCTGAAGAGGCAAACGCGCTGCTCATCCAGTCTGATACCGGCGAACGCTTGAATGTTGTGAGCGGGCAAGTCCGCCTGATTGTCCAGACGCGGCGCGACGACATGTTCTGCGCTGATTACTGGCGTTCGGGCGAGGAAAAAGGCGAATTTGACCTGACTGCGAAGGAAAACCGTTACGGCGCGCCTTATGCCTACTACATCGGCACCATGTGCACGCGTGCGGTGTACTCGATGGCGCTGTCCTACCTTGGCGTGGATATGACCCCGGTGGATATGAGCGTCCTTGTCCAGCGGCGCACGCTGAATGAGCCGTACGACGAAATCACGGCGCTGGTGGATGGTTTGGCGCGGCGTGGATTGACCGAAGCGACATTTGATGAAATGATGGCGCAGTATCTCAACGATGAGCGATATTCGCCGCTGTATATATATATGAAGCGGACGAACGGTGTGGGCCATGCGCTGCTGATTGTGGGGTATAATGCGGAGCGAAAACGGTTTGTGGCGGTTGATCCGTCGCCGCGCGGATTTCAGGGGAATACGGTGCGGACGTATGAATTGTCGTTTGCGCAGAATCGCCAGCGGGTGATGCGCTGCCCGTACGCGAAGGACTTGGAAGGCGCAAAGGTCTTGCAGGTGTATCAGTGGTATTGGATAGGGGAAGAAACAGAAAAAGAATAGGCGCGGCACAAAGAGACAAGTGAAGAATGTTCTTGTAAACAAAAAAAGCCAGCGGAATTGCACCGCTGGTTTTTCTTGTATCCTTTTGGGTTGGGTATCCGTTTGGAGGGGGGAAGCAAGGGCGAGGTGTGGTGGAGCAGCTATGTGGTCGCGCCCATTTGGCGCGACAATGTGCAAGTAGTGGGTAGAGCAGCTTTGGGGCGCGTCTGAGGACGCGCAAAGTTACTGGCAGGGACGCTTCGCTGCCTGCGCCTTTGTTGCTGGCTTCCTTGGGATTGGTCGCCCGTGGAACAGTTGGGGCGTTGCCCCAAACCCCACAAGGGGCGCTGCCCCTTGACCCTGCAAGGGAGTTCCTCCCTTGACCCTTTCGCGCGATTGAGTTGGTGACGACTGCATACAGTGCCCGCGTGTTTATCCTTTTGGTGCTGCGACTTAATCTCTTTTCCCCTTCCCATTACCGCACGATTCGATAATACCGCCTCGATGTCAGCAAATACATCAGTGCATAAATCACCGCAAACACCACATAACATCCAATCCCGATTCCATAAAACAGCGAGTCATTATGCAATCCAAATGCCCCTAAAATCAGCCGAATCATCGGCATCGCAAACAGCATATGCAGCCCCGCCATCAGCAGCGGCGCAAAGAACACCGTCAGCACCTGCGAATTGACGCTCCGGCGGATTTCCGCATCCGTCAACCCCACTTTCCGCATCACGGCAAAGCGCTCCGCATCCTCATAGCCCTCGCAGATCTGCTTGTAGTACATAATCAGCACTGCCGCAATGGAGAACAGCGGCCCCAGAACCATGCCAAGGAAGAAAAGCCCGCCGAAGAGAGAAAGGTAGTCCCTGCGGCAAAGCGAACGCGTATCCACATTCAGGGAAGACATGCCGTAGAAGTCCTTTCCCGTCGACTTCATGGCCTCCCAGCTTCGGCTGCGGAGCGTCTTGACCAAGTTTTCCTGGGTATCCGTATCCACCTCCGAATCCAAGTCGAAATGCAGCGCCAGACGATCCATCATCATTGCCTTGCCGCTGTTCTCTCCGACCAGCGCCATTATTTCGCTGTGGAACGCTTCTGCATCGTTGGTGAAAACGACCAGGCAGCCCCATGCGCTTCGGTAATCCGCGCTGAGCAGCCGCTTCGGCAGCTCCTTTTCCGCACGAATCATGCGGTACGGCGCAGAGCCGTAAAAGGACATGCTGGAAAAGGCTTCGTTGGTCTTGAACGACGCATACAGCAATTCCCTGTCTGCCAGCGTCACTGTTTCGCCCGTCGCCTGCTCATAAACAGACAGCGGATACACCGTCAGCTCCAAAACGTTCGCCTTGAGCGAATCTGCATCCGTGATAATGCCGTAATCGCCGTTTTGCACCTTTCCCGTTGCTACCAATGCGCGCTGGGATGTGATGTTTTCCGGCGTCAAGCCCATTTCCTCTGTCACGTCCAGCGCCATCTGCTGCATAGCGTCCAGCCGTTCCCAGTTCTCCTCGCCGTCGCGCGCCTCCAACCCTATCGTCAGGTTGATGTCCTGCGGGCAGATGGCGTCCACCATGCTGTCCGGTCCAGCATACAGGCAAACCGTCGAAGTCAAAATGACCAGCACCATCGTGCAGAGAATGCAGATGGTCGCCATGCCCGCGCCGTTGCGCTTCATGCGGTACGCCATCGCGGATACGCTGATGAAGTGGCGCGTCTGATAATAGTAGCGCTTGCTCCTGCGCAGCATCCGACACAGCGTCACCGACCCGGACACAAACAGCAGGTATGTTGCGATAATCACCATCAGCACCGCGACGAAAAAGAACATCAGCGCTTCCACAGGCGATTGGCTGACCGCCGCCAGATAGTATGCGCCCAGAAGAATCACCAGTCCGGCGAGGGCGAAGAACCAATTGCTCTTCGGCGGCTTTTCGCCCACGCTTTCACTTTTCAGCAGGGCGACAGGGTTCGTCAGGCGCATCCGCCAGAGGTTCGCCAGCAGAATCAGCACATAGATGCCGCCGAACAGCAGCAGCACCCACGTCACGCCATCCGGATAGAACAGCTCCATCGGCACGGTGTAATCCGCGTGCAGCAGGTTAATCAGCGCCATTTCGACCAGCCGGGAGAGGCTCAACCCCAGCAGCAAACCGCCAGCGAATACCAGCAGCGCCGTCAGCAGCGTTTCCCACAGCATCACGCGGGCGATATTTCCCTTGCCCATGCCGAGGATGTTGTACAGCCCGAACTCCTTCATGCGCCGCCGAATCAGGAATGAATTGCAGTAGTAGAGAAAAATCACCGAGAACACGCTGATGACGATTTTGCCCATTTGCAGCACCATCAGCGTCGTGCCGCCCATGCTGAGCGCGCCCATCAGCGCCGGCCGCGTCAGATAATTCATGATGTAGGACACGCCCACCATCAGGATGCCCATCAGCAGATATGGCAGATATGTTTCCGCGTTTTTGCGGATGCCCTGCCACGCCAGCTTGGGATAAAGCAGCGGTTTCTTCATGCCATTTCACCGTCCATTGCGTCCTTGCGCGTCATCACGGTCAGCGCGTCGCTGATTTTCTCGTAGAACTGTTCGTTCGTCATTTCGCCGCGGTAAAGCTGGTGATACACCTGTCCGTCACGGATGAAGAGGATGCGCCCCGCGCGGCTTGCCGCCTTGAGCGAGTGCGTGACCATCAGCAGTGTCTGCCCGGTCTGGTTGATTTGCTGGAAGACGTCCAGCAGCGCGTCCGTTGCGCGGGAATCCAGCGCGCCGGTTGGTTCGTCCGCCAGAATCAAGCGCGGATGCGTAATCAGCGCCCGGCACACGGCGGCGCGCTGCTTCTGCCCGCCGGAGACTTCATAAGGGTACTTTTCCAGCAGGTTCGCAATCCGCAGCTGATTGGCAATCGGCAGCAGATTCGCCTCCATCTCGCGCCAGTTCATGCCTTGCAGCACCAGCGGCAGGAGAATATTGTCCTTGAGCGAAAAGGTGTCCAGCAGGTTGAAGTCCTGAAACACGAACCCCAGCTGATCGCGCCGGAACGCTGCCAGCTGATTTTCACGAATCGCGCTGATGTCCTTGCCGTCCAGCAGCACCGTGCCGCTCGTCGGGCGGTCAAGCGCCGCCAGTATGTTCAGCAGCGTCGTTTTGCCCGACCCCGATTCGCCCATAATGGCGACATACTCGCCCTCATCCACCGTGAAGGACACATCCGTCAGCGCCTGCACCTGATTGCCCCCGAACCGCGTCGCATACACCTTGCGAATATTCTTTGCTTCCAGCAATGCCATGATTCTTCCTCCTTAAAAGCCGCGCTATTTCCGCGGGTGAATTTCCTTTTGACACGTCTATTCTACCACGCGCCCGACTTCCCCGCCATCGAATTGGGTGACATTTTGCCCGCTCTGTGTGACATTTCTGTAAGATAGCGCAATTTTGCTTGCAATAAAGCAGCAACACAAGCCAAGCAGCATGGTGGTGCGAAGCGCGAAGGGGTCAAGGGGGCGACCGCAAACTTCGTTCGTTTCCATTGCCCCCTTGTCGCGCCCGCAGGCGCGAAATCCCCTGCATGGATGCAATCCCTTGCAAAAAAATTTCCCCCGTTGGGAACAACACCCCACCCCTCATCGTTTCTCATCATGCAGGGAGGAAAAACCCCCCCTCGACACAAAACGCAATTGCGAAGGCATAAATTCCTGAACGACTTTTTGAAAGGCAGGTACATCCCCATGAAGAAGCTGATTTCCCTGTTCCTCGCCCTGATGATGGCAATCCTTGCAATCCCCGCGCTGGCGGAGGACGCACAAGACCCCGATACGGCGGTTGACCCCAACATCGACCCCGACTTTCTCGTCGGCGCATGGGAAAGCTGGACAGGCAACCCGCTGGAAATTCCCGACGACGTGAAAGCTGCGTTCGAGAAGGCAATGGAAGGTCTGGTCGGCTGCACCTATGAGCCGATTGCGATTCTGGGTTCGCAGGTCGTTTCCGGCATGAACTACTGCCTGCTCTGCAAGACCACCGTTGTCACGCCCGACGCGCCCGTGTCCTACACACTGGTGTACATCTACGAAGCGCTGGACGGCACGGCGGAAATCCTGAGCATTCAGGATGTTGTGTTCGATGCATTTCCGGCGGAAAACGGCTAATCTTCCCCACAAAAACACGCGGCATGGAACGTAATTGCTCCATGCCGCGCTTGTTATACTGAGACTTAAGAATTGCGGGAGTAGTTCGGGGCTTCCTTGGTGATGGAGATGTCGTGCGGATGGCTTTCCGCCAGACCCGCGCCGGTAATCTTGATGAACTCGCTGTTTTTGCGCAGGTCGTCGATGTTCTTCGCACCGCAGTAGCCCATGCCGGAGCGGATGCCGCCAACCATCTGGAAGATGGTGTCCGCCAGAATTCCCTTATACGGCACGCGCCCTTCAACACCTTCGGGCACGAGCTTCTTCGCGTCCTCCTGGAAGTAGCGGTCTTTCGAGCCGTGCTCCATCGCGCCCAGAGAACCCATGCCGCGGTACACCTTGTAGGAACGGCCCTGATAGATTTCGGTCGCGCCGGGGGCCTCGTCCGTGCCCGCGAGCATACTGCCGAGCATGACGCAGGAGCCGCCCGCAGCCAGCGCCTTCACGATGTCGCCGGAATACTTGATGCCGCCGTCAGCAATGACGCGGATGCCGTGCTTATCAGCTTCTTCCGCGCAGTCCGCCACCGCTGTCACCTGCGGCACGCCGATGCCTGCCACAACACGGGTCGTGCAGATAGAGCCCGGCCCAATGCCGACCTTCACGCAGTCAACGCCCGCGGAGATCAGGTCGTGGGTTGCCGCCGCCGTCGCCACATTGCCCGCGAACAGCTGAATATCCGGGAAGCGCTTGCGGATGGCTTCCACCTGACGCAGCACGCCGACGGAATGGCCGTGCGCCGTATCGATGGAAATCACGTCCACCTTTGCGTCCAGCAACGCTTCGATGCGATCGAACACATCGTGCGTCACGCCGACCGCCGCGCCGCAGAGCAGACGACCCTTGGCGTCCTTGGCGGAGTTGGGGTACTTGGTGGACTTTTCAATGTCCTTGATGGTAATCAGCCCGCGCAGCATACCGTTTTCATCCACAATCGGCAGCTTCTCGATGCGGTGCTTCGCCAGAATCTGCTTTGCCTGCTCAAGCGACGTGCCGACGGGCGCGGTGATGAGGTTTTCGCTGGTCATGACTTCGCTGATTTTGCGGCTGTAATCCGTTTCAAAGCGAAGGTCGCGGTTGGTCAGGATGCCGACAAGTTTGCCGTCGCGGGTAATCGGCACGCCGCTGATGCGATAGCGCGCCATCAGGTTTTCCGCGTCCTGAATCAGGTGATCGGGAGAGAGGAAGAAGGGGTCGGTGATAACGCCGTGCTCAGAGCGCTTCACCTTATCAACCTGCGCTGCCTGTTCTGCAATGGACATGTTCTTGTGGATGATGCCCAAACCGCCTTCGCGCGCCATTGCAATGGCCATGCGGGAATCCGTTACCGTGTCCATTGCGGCAGACATCAGCGGAATGTTCAGCTTAATCACAGGGGTGAGCTGAATCGAAAGATCGACTTCCTTGGGCAGCACTTCACTGCGGGCCGGAACCAGCAGCACATCATCGAACGTAAGACCTTCCCGAACAACCTTTTGCAGCATGGGCGAAAATCCTCCTCGTAATGCGTCTTTTTTTGCCGAAACTGGAATCTTCCAGCCTCAGTTTGCCGTAGGTTATCGGTTATTGTAACAAACTTCAGCCCCTTTGTCAATGGCTTTCCCGGCGAAATTTCGCCCTGCGGAAGGGAAGAGCAATGCATTCCCGTGCTTGTTCTGCGGGGTTCCTTCCTTTTTATGATTTTGCTTGTCACCCCTGCTTTTCCGCCGCTTCCCCCTTTTTCTCCTTTGGCACGGGGAGCAACAGCCGCAATTCAAACCATCCATCCTTCGTATCAATTGTCGCCGACCCGCCGTAGCTGTGGGCAATGCTCTGGATGCTCTTCAGCCCATAGCCGTGGTAGCGTGCGTCTCGCTTGGTTGTCGTCGGCATACCGTCCACAAAGCGCAGCTCGCCGCTGTAACAGTTCTCCACGCGGATGCGCAGAAAGTCCTTCTGGCGCATGGCGGAAACGTGAATCAGGCGCTGCTCCGGGTTCGGGAGTTTCTTCACGCTTTCGATTGCGTTGTCCAGCGCGTTGCCAAACAGGGCGCTGATGTCCATCGGGTTCATGAAATCCAGCGCCTGTCCGTCGGCGACGCAGGTTAGGCTGATGCCTTCGCTCTGGCATTGGATGGTCTTTGCGGTCAGAATCGTGTCCAGCACGCGATTGCCGGTTTTGTTCTGCGCCTCGTAGGTGCGAATCTGCTGCTCCATCTGGTCGAGGTACTCCGTGCGCTCGGCGGCGGAGGCGGCGCGCAGCAGCTGAATATGGTGCTTCAGGTCATGATACTTCTGGTTGACCAAGGCAATGGATTCTTCTGAAATGCGGTAGCTCTCGTACTGCATGTGCAGCAGCGACTGCAAATGCTCCATTTCACGCTCTGTGCTGATTTCCAGAATGACGACGTGATAGGCGAACAGCATCGCGACGCCGCCGAGGTCAATGGTGGTGCGGATGATGAAGATTTCCGCCGTGAACTGGCTGGAAAAGGGCGTTCCGGTGAAGGCAAAGCTGATGTTGCTGACGGAAAAGACGGCAATCGCAAGGACGGCAGCGGTGAACAGTTCCCGCGCGGTAATCTTGATGAGCTTTGAGCCGTCGCGGTATTTCCGTTCCAGCAGAAACATGGTGTAGAGGATGATGGCGTGGACAGCGGCAAAAACGAGTATCGTTGTCCAAACCGTGAGCGGCAGCCCCGGCACCGTCACGAAGAAATAGAACAGATACCACGCCAGCGACGCGGAAAATTCGCCCAAGATGAATGCGCGGGCGCAATAGTAGCCCGCGTTCGCCCATGGCATGTGCGTTGCAATGCGAATATAGAAAAAAATCAGCGCGACCGTCACGCCCATGCAGGGGAAAAAGCCAATCGCGGAAACACCGTCCGTCAGCGTCATGAAACCGGCAATCAGGGCAAGAAATCCAGCGCAGATGCCGAATTTCCTGCCCTTGCTGAATGGACTGCCATACAATTGAATATAGAAGGTACTGCTCAGCCAATACGCTACTGCGTAGAGCAAACCCGGCGTATGCGACAAATCGACGTGCATCATTTGCCTACCTCATTGATGTAGTTGTTCAGCGCGTCCAGAAACGCCTTTTTCTTCGGGCGGCTGACCTGAATCTGATCGCCGTCTACGTCCGCGCAGTTTTCGTTCACACCGTTGACGTGTTCCAGATTGACCAGATAACACTTGTTGCAGCGGAAAAAGTGGTATGCCGTCAGTGCGTCTTCCAATTCGGACAGAACGCCTTTCGCCTCCAGCGTTTCGCCGTCCAGATGGTAAATCAAACTGTGATTGACGACCTCGATATAGCGAATCTGGGAGATATCCAGCTTGCGCATTCCGCCTTGGAAGGGGACGGAGATGAACTTGCGCGTGCGGTGCTTCATGCGCTCCAAGGCGCGCTGCATCCGCTGCGAAAAAGCGAAGTAACTCACGGGCTTGAGCACATAATCCAGCGCATCCACCGTGTAGCCCTTCATGACGTACTGCGGCGTGCTGGTAATAAAGAGGATGACGACCTCCTTGTCCACCTTGCGAATCTCGCTGGCAGCTTCCATGCCGTCCATGTAGCGCATCAGGATGTCCATGAGGATGATATCGTAATTGCCGCGATAGTCCTCGACGATTTCCGCGCCGTCCGGAAAGATGGAGACGTGAATCTTCTCGTTAATCTCCTGCGAAAACCGTTCCAGATATTCTGTCAGTGTGCGCTGACTGCTTTCTTCATCTTCCACCAGTGCTACACGAATCATCGGGCCGACCTCCTTTGCAAACAGCTTGTTTTCCAATAGTATAGCAAATCTTTTGCGCAAAAGGAAGCCTTTTCGCACGGAAAAAGCAGGTGAAATGCCTGTAATGTTTTGCACATTGTTGATATGCACAAAATCATCTTGCGAAATCTGGGCGAATTACTGTATAAAATCCACACACGCCAAAATAAAGACAGTTCGCGCCGAAAATGTGCTGCGTGATTATTTTCTGCTATACTAAAATCAATCTCAAGCCTTGGTGAAAGGAAGGAAACACATGAAGGCGAAGAAATTTACCCCTGCAATGAGAGGCCTTGCGGCACTCATGACCTGCCTGATGGTTCTCTCCATCGTCGGCACGGGTGTGGCAAACACCTACCGCGGCGCACTGGACGATACCTTGGGTACGGAAAGCTATGTGACCATCAATGACGACAGCGCGGCGCGCTTCAAGACCGACTACGCGACCATCGAGGACATGGCGGCGGCGGCGCGCGACATCGCCATCCGTGAAGGCGAAGAAGGTACGGTCGTCATGAAGAACGACAACGGCGTTCTTCCGCTGAAAGCGAACGCGAACGTTGCCTTGTTCGGTCTGGCGGCGTATAACGTCTATGGGCCGAAGGGCGGCAACGCGGACGCGGCATCGCTGGCGGATGCGCTGGCAGGTGCAGGCCTCAACGTCAATGAGACGCTGAAGGACTACTACATGACCAACATCATCAACATGCACACCGAGATGCGCGCCAACCGCTGGACGGGCAAGGAAGTTCCCACCACGGTGTATGACCACATGTACGTCAGCGCGCCGGGCGACTGGACGACCTACCAGATTGCGGAAGTGCCGCCGGCGGAGTTCGAGGCGCTGGGCGTTCCGGCAAACTGGAAGGAAGCTATCGCCAAGGACAGCATCGGCATCTGCGTGTTTGCGCGCGGCGCCGGCGAGGGCAATACCTACAAGCCGGGCTCTGCGCTCAACTACGCGGGTGAAGCAACCGGCGAAGATCCGCTGAAGCTTTCTGCCGATGAGCTGGCGGTTGTCGAGGCGGCGAAGGAAACCTGCTCCAAGGTCATCGTGCTGCTGAACACCGGCAACAACATGATGATTGCCGACATCGCCGAGGGCGGCTCGCACGAGGTGGACGGCATCTGCTACATCGGCTGCCCGAACGACTACCAGACCATCGGCATCGCGAACGTGCTGACCGGCAAGGTCAACGCGACGGGCGCGCTGGCAAGCGCTTTCGTGCGCGACCACCAGTCCATCCCGGCGGTGCAGAACGTCGGCGGCGACTACTTCGCGGATTACGAAATCGTCTGCCGTAATGACGACCCGCGTTATCCCGGCAAGGAAATCGGCAATATCGGCACGGGCTCCTTCGGCGGTGCGGATACCTACAACGGCGGCATGTACATCGTCGAGGCGGAAGGTATCTACGTCGGCTACAAGTACTACGAAACCCGTTACTTTGACGCCGTCATGGGTCAGGGCAACGCAAACAGCGCGGCCGGCGCAACGCAGGGCAGCGCGTGGAATTATGGCGACGAAATGCTTTACACCTTCGGTCACGGCCTGAGCTATCTTGATTACACCCAGACCATCAAGAGCGTGACGGTTGACCGCAGCGTGAACGGCAACATCACCGCCGTCGTCGAAGTGAAGAACAACTCCAATCAGGACGGCAAATTCCTCACCCAGCTGTATGTGCAGCAGCCCTACACCGACTATGACCGCACGAATCTGGTTGAAAAGTCCGCGGTCATGTTCCTGAACTCTGCCAAGGTGGACGTCCCCGCCGGCAAGAGCAAGGAAGTTACCATTACTATTCCCACCAAGTATCTGGCAAGCTACGACGCGAACAACGCCAAGACCTACATCCTCGATGCGGGCGACTACTACTTCACGGCAGCAGCCGGCGCACATGAGGCGGTCAACAACATTCTGGCGGCGCAGGGCAAAACCGTTGCTGACGGCATGGACGCGGCGGGCAGCAAGGCTGTCGTGAGCTGGAAGCTCGATCAGCTGGACAACACCACCTTTGCCATTGCGAACAACACGACCGTTACCAACGTGGCGGACGACGCCGACCTGAACTACTGGCTGCCCGGCACGGTCACTTACCTGACCCGTCAGGACTGGAACACCTTCCCGATTAACTACAACAAGCTGAACCTCAAGATTGCTGACAGCCCGAAGAAGGAACAGTGGATTGCCGAAATGCGCGGCGAAACCTACACCATCTCCGACACGGGCGCGGCGGCGGAAGCTGTCCCCGGCCCGAAATTCACGGCATCCGAAATCGGCGCGGAACAGCTGAACAACATCAATGACCCCTACTGGGACAAGCTGGTTCATGCCATCACCATCGACGAAGCGGTCGGCGCAGTTATCCACGGCGGCAGCCGCTCCGATACCCTGACCAACATCGACAACCCCGTCGTCATCCAGAACGAAGGCCCGACCGGCATCAGCGCTGGCTACACCGACGAGGCGACTGGCAAGACCTACAAGTTCAATGTCAACTCCCAGACGCTGCTGGGCTGCTCCTTCAACCCGGAACTGGCGTATCAGTGGGGCTTGGTTGAGGGCAACTCCTGCCTGTGGGTCGAACGCTACGACCTGTGGGGCAGCGGTCTGACGCTGAACCGCACGCCGTACAACGGCCGCAACTACGAGTACATCTCCGAAGACCCGATGCTGACCAACGTCATCGGCCGTGAAGTGATTCAGGGCTGCTCCGACAAGGGCATCATCAACGGCCCGAAGCACATGGGCTTCAACGATCAGGAACACAACCGCGCCGGCATCTCCGCGTACATGACCGAGCAGAAGTTCCGTGAAACCGACCTGCGCGGCTTCGAGGGCGCGCTGAGCGATGCGTTCGGCATGGGCGTCATGATTGCCTTCAACCGTATCGGCGCAACGAACGCTTCCCACCATGTGGGCATGATTCAGAAGATTGTCCGCGGTGAATGGGGCTTCAAGGGTCTGATTTCCACCGACATGATGAACAACTACCTGTACTTCAACGCCGAATCCATGGTCATGGCGGGCATCACGCAGGTTGCTGACTTCGCGGCGGACAACAGCCACATCAACCTCGGCGAAGGCGGCGTGGACGCGGTTTGGCCGCACATTTCTCTCGAAACGGTGTCGAAGGACTCGAACCTCGTTGAGCAGGCGCGTGAAAACCTGAAGTACCAGCTCTACATCTTCGCCAACAGCGCGATTCTGAACATCTCCACCCAGCGCGTGAACACCTGGTGGGATACCGCGCTGACCGTCACCACCTACGCCAGCAGCATTCTGGCTGTCCTGTTCTTCCTCGCGTGGGTTGTGCTGACGCTCCTGCCGGAAAAGAAGCCTGTCGTTGTGCGCGTTGAGAACAAGCGTTGAGGACAAGGAGGAATAAACATGAACGCCACGAAAAAACTCTCTGCCGGCGCTTGGCTCTCCATCGTCACTTGTGTCCTGAGCCTTGCCGCGCTGGTTGCGTATCTGATTAACACGTCCGCTGCCGGCTACTTCCAGAATGCCACGGTGTCGAACCTTGTGCTGATGGTCGTGGGCGCGGCTGTGCTGGAGGCGGCTGCGGTCGTCTTGAGCATGGTCAAGGGCGCGAAGAAGGTTGTAGACCTGCTGACGGGTCTGTGCCAGATTGCGGCTCCCGCGCTGCTGGCGCTTGCCTTCATCAATCTGGTGTCTGCCCGCGTCGAAGGGTTCGCCTTCATTTACTTCTCCAACGCGGATGTGCTGCTTGAAGTGCAGACGGCGGCGAATATGTCCTCCGCCACCTGCGCGATTGTGAATCTGGTGCTGCTGGCCGTTTCCAGCATCGCCGGTGTCGTCAGCGCGTTCTTCACCCTGAAGAAGTAATCGAACTTGCGGCGGTCAGGGGAATCTCGACGATTCTCTTGACCGCCGTTTTCAATCTCATTCGGCAGGTGGTAAACATGTTTCAGATTCAATCGTTTACTTGCGAGGGCTTGCGCGACCATCTGGTGACCGACTGCGCCGCCCCGACGTTTGCCTATTTCGTCTCATCCGACCGCGCGGGCGCGTCCGTTCAGTCCGCTGAACTGACGGTGAACGGCTGGACAATCCGCAATCCCGACCAGTGCGGAACGCGCTATGCCGGGCAGCCGCTCAAGCCCTTCACAACGTACACCGCGACGCTTACCGTTACGTCGGACAGCGGCGAAACAGATACTGCCCGCCTGACCTTCGAGACGGGACGCATGGATACGCCGTGGCAGGGCAAGTGGATTACCGATGGCGCGTATGTGTTCAAGGAAAAGAAGGTTTCGCCCGTGCCGATGGTGTTCCGCAAGGCGCTGCCGCTCCGGGGCGAAATCGCGCAGGCGAAGCTGTACGCCACGGCAATGGGCATCTACGAGCTGAACATCGACGGGCAGAAAGTCGGTGAACGGTATTTCGCGCCCGGTTTCACGTCCTATGCGCATCAGCTGATGTACCAGACGTATGATGTGACGGACATGCTGCATTCAGGCAGCTGCATCACCACGACGGTCGCGGGCGGCTGGGCGGTCGGGTCGTTCGTGTTCACGCGCGTCAATCGCGTGACGGCAGACCGTCAGGCGCTGCTGGCGGAACTGCGGATTACCTACCGCGACGGCAGGACGGAAGTCATCGGCACAGACGAAAGCTGGCAGGTGACAGAGGACGGTCCTGTCCGCATGGCGGATTTCTACGACGGCGAAACGTATGACGCAACCATATCACTGGACAAGGCGAATTGGCGGAGCGCCGTACAGGAGCGTCTGCGCGTGAAGCCGAAGCTGATGGCGGATTACGGCGCGGACGTGAAGGAACACGAGACGTTCGCTCCCGTATCCTGCAAGAAGCTGGGCAATGCGCTGATTTACGATTTCGGGCAGAATTTCGCAGGTGTGGTGCGCCTGACGGTCACGGGAAAATGCGGGCAGAAGATTACCATCCGCCACAGCGAAGTGCTGAACCCTGACGGTACGCTGAACACGGCGTTCCTGCGCACGGCGAAAGCGACGGCGACGTACATCTGCAAGGACGGCAAGCAGACGTGGTCGCCTCGGCTGACGTACATGGGCTTCCGCTACATCAGCGTCGAGGGCGTGCGGGAAGAAGACGTGCAGGTGACGGGCGTCATGCTGTACTCCGACATTCAGCAGACGGGTTCGTTCCGCTGCTCGAACGAGATGCTCAACCGCCTGCAGGAGAACATCGTCCGCAGTGCGAAGTCAAACTTCATGGATATCCCCACCGACTGTCCGCAGCGCGACGAGCGCATGGGCTGGACGGGCGATATTGCCGTGTTCGCGCCGACGGCAGCGTTCAATTTCGACATGAACCGCTTCTTGGACAAGTGGCTTCTGGACGTGCAGGCGGAGCAGCTGCCGACGGGCGGTCTGCCGAACACGGTGCCCGTGCAGGGTTACGGCTTCCCCGCGACAATGCCGAAAATGGCGGTCGCGTGGTGGGGGGATGCGTGCGTCCTCGTGCCGTGGGCGCAGTATATGGCGCGGGGCGATGTGGGCGTGCTGCGCCGGATGTATCCGACGATGAAGAAGTACGTCAACGCCTGCCGCTTCTGGTGCGGCTTCGGCTTCGGCAAGCACCGTTATCTCTGGGAAATGCCCGGCACGCTGGGCTTCGGCGACTGGGTTGCGCCGGACGTGCCGCAAATGAGCCAATGGCAGGGGCGCATCAAGTGGACAGGCACGGCGTCGCTGTGCAACACAAGCGCGCTGCTGGCGAAAATCGCGGATATTCTGGGCAAAACGCAGGACGCGAAGCACTACCGGGCATTGTCCGAAAAGACGGCGGATGCGTACTGTTCGCTGCTCACGGACGGCAACGGTAAGCTGCTGGAGGAGTTCCAGACTGCTTACGTCCTGCCCATCTACCTGAATATGTTCCCCACGCAGCAGATTCGGGAAAAAGCCGCTGCGAACCTCGCCGCGCTGGCAAAGCGCAACGACTGGTGCATCGGCACGGGCTTCCCCGGCACGCCGTACATCCTCTTCGCGCTGTGCGACAACGGGCAGGTGGATGCCGCATACCATATGCTGCTGAACACGAAATGCCCCTCATGGCTCTACGAAGTCAAGGCGGGCGCGACGACGATTTGGGAACGCTGGGACGGCTTGGACGAGAACGGTGTCTGCCCGATTGGTGACGACGGCACGGACAAGATGATTTCCTACAACCACTACGCATCCGGCGCGGTCGGCGACTTCCTGTACCGCCGCATCGCGGGCATTGAGCCGACGGAGGCCGGCTACAAGGCTTTCCGGGTCAAGCCGATTCTGGGCGGCGGGCTGACGAGCGCCTTCGCGAAGGTACGCACCCCCTACGGCGACGCGAGTGTGCAGTGGGAAACGGCGGAAAACACCTTCACCGTGACGGTATGCGTCCCGGTCGGCACGCGCTGCGAACTGACGCTGCCGGATGGCACGAGCCAAATACTGGCGAGCGGCACGCACACGGCGACGTGCAGCATCAGCTGATTTGGTCAAAATATCACCGTGCCCGAAATGCCCTGAAAACGGGGAATTTCGGGCACTTTATACTATTTCCAAATTCACCTGCTTGCGCCTTTTTCGCTCTGGCGTCCGGTCGTTCCATTTAGCGTAGCACTGCTACGCTGCATTTCACTCCCGTTAGCCAGAACGAATAATTCGCGGCGCATCTTGGTGCATTTTCATTTGGAAATAGTATTAGATTTCAAAAAAATGCTCTTGAATTTTAACAATTCTTTATTTTCAGGGGTTGACACTGTAAAAAACGTCTGTTATAATGACGGCGAATCGGGAAAAGCCCATGCGGCTGCCCCGAAAGAATTTGCAGCGAAAGGAAGGCGATTGTGCGTGGACATAAGTCACAGTAAACGCAGCAAAACGTTGGATTGCGCCATGCTCCGCGAACACTCGCCGTTCGCGGACTGACATTGCCTGTTTTAGGTCGCCGTTTTGGTTGCCCCTTTGTATGAATAAAGGGGTGAATTTCGGCTGACAGTACAGCAGGTGTGTTTGTGTACGCTTTTTTCCACCGTTTTGCGTGTTTTTGCAGGGCGGTGGTTTTTTCGTGCGCAAAATTTGATTTGATGATGAAAGGATGTGAGACGCATGGACGCGGGCGGTTATCCATTATGCTTTGCCCTTTCCCGGAGCAGCCATGAAATGCGGCGACCCATGCGTCTCCGCATCAGCCAGATTCTGTAAAGTATCGGCTTTCATGGCGCTCCTTTGACCGATGAACAGGAGGAAAAACGCCATGACGCTGAACCTGAAGAAGAAAGTTACCCTGACCGCCTCGCAGATGCTGGCGGAAAACAACCGCGCGACCGCCGACCGCCTGACGTGGGCGGCACAAACCGACGAAATGAATCTTCGCACGGCGCTGAACGTGCCGGAAAACGGCCTCACGGAAGAAATGGCGGAAGAAGCCCGCGACCGCTACGGCCGCAATGTGCTGCCGACGAGCCAGCGCACGCCGCTGTACAAGCGTCTCGCCGCCGCGTTCATCAACCCGTTCACCGTCGTGCTGGTGCTGATGGCGATTTTCAGCGCACTGACGAATGTCGCGATGGTCGATCCGGGCGACGAAAGCTGGGCGACGGTCATTATCATCACCATCATGGTGCTGATTTCCGGCATTCTCCGCTTCGTGCAGGAGACCCGCAGCGGCAATGTCGCGGCAAAGCTCTCCGAGATGATTCACACGACCGTCTGCGTGACGCGCGAGGGTGAGAAGAAGGAAATCCCGCTGGAAGAAATCGTCGTGGGCGACATCGTGTCGCTGTCTGCGGGCGACATGCTCCCGGCGGACGTGCGCATCCTCCGCGCGAAGGACCTGTTCCTCAGCCAATCCAGCCTGACGGGCGAGAGCGAGCCGGTGGAGAAGTCCGGCGCGGTCTGCCAGACGGTCGGCAGCCTGACCGAATGCGGCAATCTGGCGTTCATGGGCAGCACGGTCGTCAGCGGCAGCGCAACGGCGGTCGTCCTCGCCGTCGGGCATGACACGATGCTCGGCGCAATGGCAAAGGCGCTGAACGTCAAGCCGCCGAAGACCACCTTCGAGAAGGGTGTCAACAGCGTTTCGTGGGTGCTGATTCGCTTTATGCTGCTGATGGTGCCGATTGTGCTGCTCATCAACGGTCTGAGCGATGGCGACTGGATTCAGGCGGGGCTGTTCGCCATTTCGATTGCCGTCGGTCTGACGCCGGAAATGCTGCCGATGATTGTGACCACCTCGCTGGCGAAGGGCGCCATGACCATGAGCCGCGAGAAGGTCATCATCAAGGACTTGAACGCGATTCAGAACCTCGGCGCAATGGACATCCTCTGCACGGATAAGACTGGTACGCTCACACAGGACAAGGTGGTACTGGAATATCACCTGAACGTAGACGGTGAGCCGGACGACCGCGTGCTGCGCCACGCGTTCCTGAACAGCTACTTCCAGACGGGCCTCAAGAACCTGATTGACATTGCCGTCATCGACAAACAGCGTCAGCTTGGCGCGGATGAGCTGATTGCCCGCTTCAAGAAGGTGGACGAAATTCCGTTTGACTTCGAGCGCCGTCGCATGAGCGTTGTTGTGCGCGACCGCAAGGGAAAGACCCAGCTGGTTACCAAGGGCGCGGTGGAGGAGATGCTGGCGTGCTGCACCCATGCGGAAAGCAAGGGAAAAATCGTTCCGCTGACGGACAAGGTGCGCGCCTACGTCCTGCGCAAGGCAGATGAGCTCAACGGCGGCGGTATGCGCGTGATTGCCGTTGCGCAAAAGACAAATCCCGCGCCGGAAGGGCAGTTCTCCACGGCGGATGAGAAGGACATGGTGCTCATCGGCTTCCTTGCTTTCCTTGATCCGCCGAAGGAAACGACCCGCGACGCGATTCATGCCCTGCGGGAATACGGCGTCGGTGTGAAGATTCTCACCGGTGACAACGAGAAAGTCACCTGTGCCATTTGCCGTCAGGTTGGGCTGAATGCTGAGCGCGTGCTGCTCGGCGCAGACATTGACGCGATGGATGATGAAGCGCTTGCGCAGGCGGCGGAGGAAATTACCGTCTTCGCGAAGCTCTCGCCCGCCCAGAAAGCGCGCGTCGTCACCGTCCTGCGCCAGAAGGGGCATTCCGTGGGCTATATGGGCGACGGCATCAATGATGCAGCCGCGATGAAGGCGGCGGACGTGGGCATCAGCGTAGATACCGCGGTGGACATCGCCAAGGAAAGCGCGTCCGTCGTCCTGCTGGAAAAAGACCTGATGGTACTGGAAAAGGGCGTCATTGAGGGGCGGAAAATCTACGCGAACATGATGAAGTACATCAAGATGACGGCTGCGTCGAACTTCGGCAACATGTTCTCCGTCCTTGCTGCCAGCGCGTTCCTGCCCTTCCTGCCGATGGCGTCCCTGCACCTGATTCTGCTGAACCTCATCTACGATATTTCCTGCACCGCAATTCCGTGGGACAACGTGGACGCGGAGTACCTCAAAGTGCCGCGGACGTGGGATGCGTCGGGCATCAGCCGCTTCATGCTCTGGATGGGTCCGGTCAGCTCGATTTTTGATATTGCGACGTACCTGCTGCTGTATTTCGTGATTGCGCCGATGGCGTGCGGCGGTCTGACCTTCGCGCAGCTGACCAACCCCGCGATGCAGGACAAGTTCGCTGCGCTGTTCCAGACCGGCTGGTTCATCGAATCCATGTGGACGCAGACGCTCGTCATGCACATGATTCGCACGAAGAAGCTGCCGTTCATCCAGAGCCGCGCGTCCCTGCCGGTGATGCTGCTGACGATGCTTGGCATTGCCGTCGTGACGCTGCTGCCCTTCACGCCCCTCGCCGCGCCGCTGGGGCTGTGCGCCCTCCCGCCTGTCTACTTCGCCTATCTGGCGCTGATTGTGCTGGGCTACATGGTCTTGGCAACGCTGATGAAGAAGCTGTATATCCGCAAGTATCATGAGCTGCTGTAATGGATTATCAAGCGCATCGAGAGAAGCATCTTCTCCCGGTGCGCTTTTTGCCGTCATATCGTTTTGCCTGATTGACAAGCGTCCCCCATTGCGGTAATCTACAAGAGAAAAGGAGGTCATTCCATGCGTTTGCTGCTCATTGAGGACGAAAAAGCCTTGTCCGATGCTATCCGAAAGCTGCTGGTACAGGCACGGTATACCGTCGATACTGCCTATGACGGCGAGGAGGGGCTGCTGCTGGCGTTCGGCGGAAGCTATGATGCCATCATACTGGACGTGATGCTGCCGAAAATGGACGGCTTCACCGTTCTGCGCCGTCTGCGTGGGAAGCAGAATGCAACGCCTGTGCTGATGCTAACGGCGCGTGGGGGACTGCAAGACCGCGTGCAAGGTCTGGAGGGCGGCGCGGATTACTATCTGCCGAAGCCGTTTGAAAAGACGGAACTGCTCGCTTGCCTGCACGCCATCACCCGCCGGAAGGGTGATGCGCCCGAAAACGGTCTGCACTTCGCGGATTTGACCCTGCACCCGGAGGATGCTTCGCTCCACTGCGAGGCAACCGGGCAGAGCGTCCGCCTCGGCGCAAAGGAGTATCAGCTGATGGAACTGCTGATGCGCCATCCGGGGCAGATTCTGCCGAAGGAGACGATTGCCGAACATGTCTGGGGGCTGGCAGACGAATCGGAGTACAACAACGTGGCGGTGTATATAACGTTCCTGCGGCGAAAATTGACATTTCTGGGCACACAGGCGGAATTGAAGGCGACGCGCGGGCTGGGATACAGCCTGAATCAGCCGGAAAAGGAGTGAGCCGATGGTTCGGAAGCTGACTTCACGGCTGACCCGAATCACGCTGCTTGCGCTGGCAGCGGCGTGCATCCTGCTGGTCGCCGCTATCAATGGGGCAAACGCGCTGATTGTGCGCGCGCAGATTGACGAATCCCTTTCGCTGCTGATGACGAGCAGCGGGCAGCTGTACACCAGCGTGCAGGAGGGCAGCGGCGAGCCAGCGCGCACGAATGCTCTGCCGCAGGTTCGGGCAGCGGCGCTGGCACGCGTCACCAGCTACTGCACAATTCGCCTGAACCGCTCCGGCGATATTCACGAGTGGAAGAGCAACGCGCGGGACGTGTATTCTGATGACATGATTGCTGATATTGTCCGGCAGATTGTAGACGGCCGGCAGACGACCGGGCGGATTGTGTCGCAGGCGTATCGGCAGGAAGAACGCGCTTACGGCACGCTGATTGTGCTGATTGACGTATCCGCTGAAATCGCCGCCGCGCGGGATTTGCTCCGCATCACCTTCTGCGCGGGAATCGCACTGCTGCTGGCGCTGTGCGCAGGGGCGCTGCTGCTCATTCGGCGGATGATGACCCCTGTGCAGGAGGCTTTCGTTCGCCAACAGCGGTTCGTCGCGGACGCGAGCCACGAGATGAAAACGCCCTTGGCGGTCATTTCGGCGAATGCGGATGTGCTGGGCGACGAAATCGGGGAGGACAACGAGGCGCTGCAATGCATCCGGGACGAAATCCGCCGCACGAACGAGATGGTGCAAAGTCTGCTGCTGCTGGCGCGGCTGGATGCGCGCGCGGATCTGCCGTTTGCCGCGTTTGACCTGCCCCATGCGCTGCTGGAAGCCGCACTGCCGCTGGAAAGCCTGATGTTTGAGAAGGGCAAAACGCTGGCACTGAATTTGCCGGAACGCCTGACCATCGTCGGCAATGAGCCGCTCCTGCGGCAATTGGCGGTGATTCTGTTGACGAACGCTATGAACTACGCCGCGTTCGGCACGGAAATCACGCTTTCGCTGGAAAGCGCGGGGCACACATGCTTCCTCCGCGTGCACAACATGGGCAATCCGATTGCGCCGGATGACCAGAAGCACCTGTTCGACCGCTTCTACCGCGCAGATGCGTCCCATAATCGGCAGAGCGGCGGCAGCGGACTGGGACTGGCCATTGCGCAGGAGATTGCCGCGCTGCACGGCGGAAAAATCAGCGTCGGCAGCAATGAGGCGGCGGGCACGACGTTCACGGTGACGCTGACGAATGCTTGCGGGTGAATGCAGAAACGGGTCAAGGGGCGTTTTTTTGATGCCCCTTGACCCGTTTATTTTGGCTCACACAGCCGCTTTTGCCTTCAAGCCCAACGGCGATAGCCGCGCTTTCTCCAGCGCCGTCACCACCAGCGGCACAACGATTAGGTGAATCACCGCGCCGACGGCCGTATTCACGAAATACGCCGTCACGAACGCTGGGAATGTGTACGCATTCCCCTGAATGCCCATCACGACCGCCTTCGCCGCGCCGCCGACAAGCCGACCCGCAAGCATGGCAATCACCATGGCAATCAGCATGGCCCAGCAGGTCTTGCTCATCTTCTTGCACAGCATCGGATAGAGCAGCCCGCACAGCGCGCCATACGCTGCCATTTCGAATGCCATCGGAATGGCGACTGGCACCAGCGGCGGCATACCGAACAGCACGCTCCGCAGCAGCGGCAGCACAATGCCAAGCCCCATGCCCCAGCACCAGCCGCACGTCAGGCCGCAAATCAGCACCGGAATATGCAGCGGACTGATGGCCTGCCCCAGCACCTGCATATTGCCCGTCAAGAAGGGCAATACAATGCCAACAGCCAGCAGAATCGCTGTTACCAGCAGGGAGTACAAACCGCTCTTTCGGTTCATTGCCATGAGAAAAAACCTCCAAAAAGAAAAATAGCATGAAGAAAGCCGGGCATTCTCGTCCAATGGCTTCCTTCATGGAAACAAAAACAGCATAGCATATTTCGATGCGCTTGTCAAGCGTCAAGCGTCGCCCTCGCCGATGTAGGTGAAGCGTCGATACGTCTTTCCGTCGCGCTCGATGACCTCATTCCACATGCTTGCGGGGCGCACCCACACGCCGCGTTCACCATACAGCGCGCGGTAGACCACCATTTCCTCGCGCGTCTCGCTGTGCGTGGCGATATAGAGGACTTCATATTCTTTGCCCTTGAAGTGACGGTAGCGTCCGGGCTTGATGGTTTCGCTCATGGTGTCTGCTCCTGATAAATGTCGTTGTACAGTCCCAAATCCATCAGCCGATCACGCAGGGACTGCATGTCCTCCCATGCGTCACGCTTTTTCGACGGGTCGCGCAGGAGCGCCGACGGGTGATACGTCGCCATCATCCAGATGCCTTTGCGCTCGAACCACTTGCCGCGGTCGCGAGTGATGCGGATGTCCGCCCCAATAATGTTTTTCGCGGCGGTTGAGCCGAGCAGGACGATGACCTTCGGGCGGATGAGGGCGGTTTGGATGCGAAGGTGGAGCTTGCAGGCGGCGGCTTCCTCATCAGTGGGGACGCGGTTCTGCGGCGGGCGGCACTTGACGACGTTGCAGATATAAACGCGGTCGCGCGGGAGCGAAATAGCAGCGAGCATTTTGGTTAACAGCTGCCCCGCTGGGCCGACAAACGCAAGCCCTTCCTCGTCCTCAACCTGTCCCGGCCCTTCGCCGATGAGCATAAGCGGACTGTGGCGGTCGCCCTGTCCGGGGACTTTGTGGTGGATGTTCTGGCACAGGCCGCACATTTGGCACTGCGAGACTTGACGCTCGAAGAGTTCCCAAGAGAGGTCGGGCATGGCGCGTTCACCTTCTTAAATCATCGTCTGGAAGAGCGAGATGGATTGCAGAATGTCGGAATGAAGCCAATTCAGCAGGCTGACCAGCATCGTAATCAGCACCAGAATCACCGCGCAGCCCGCGATAATGCTGATGAAATCGCCGAAGCCGGATAACAAGCGCCAGTGATTCTGCCGCAGTTCCGCCTGCTCCTCTTCAGTCAGGTATAAATCCGGGTCTTCGAGGGCTTCGTCCGCGAAAACCTCTTCAGCAGTCGGGGCGGGAATATCCGCATCATCATCCGCGTAGTCCGGCTGCCATGCGTTTTCGTTGGTGAAAGTCGGCTGGGCATTTGGGTCTTCGGGACACGCGGACTGGAATGTCGGGACATAGGGCGAATATTCCTGCGTGGCATCTGCGGAATCAGCGTCCGGCTCGGACGCGGCGCGGCGACGGCGTTTGAGTTCAGGCATGATGGCCTCCTGTTGAGAAGAATTTCGACCATAGAACGATTCAGCGGGATAAAAACATCCATATGCCGCGTTCTATGATTGGATGGGCTGCGATTCCCTGATGAGAATTCACGGCACAGGTAAATCCGAAAACCGTATCATCAAACGTAATCCAGCCATGGCGCGGGTTCTTCGTCGCGCCCGGTCAGGTGGCCCTGGCTGCTCAGACCGGGAAAATCCGTCTGCCGCAGCGCTTCGTAGAGAACGATAGCGACGGAGTTTGACAGATTCAGGCTTCGCGCTTCCGGGCGCATCGGGATGCGGATGCAGCGGTCGTAGACCTGCTCCAGCAGGTTTTCCGGCAGGCCGCGCGTCTCGCAGCCAAAGATGAGAAAATCACCATCTTGATACGTCGCCTCATGATAGCCGCGCGGCGCCTTTGTGCTCGCAAAGTGCATCCTTGCATCCGGATGCTGGCGGAGAAATTCGCCGAAGTCCGGGTAGGTGTGGTAGGTCATCAGATTCCAATAGTCCAGCCCGGCGCGCTTCAGGTATTTGTCGCTCAGCGAAAAGCCCAGCGGCTCAATCAAATGCAGCGTTGCGCCTGTCGCGGCGCAGGTACGCGCGATATTGCCCGTGTTCTGCGGGATTTCCGGGTTGAACAGCACGATGTTCATCATCGGTCAATCGCCTCCTGTGGATTCGCTTCTATTGTACCATTTGCGCGAACTTTTCGCAAGAGGTGGATTCTGCTTGACAATTGCCGGGTCGAATATTATACTATATGATAGAAATTGGAAGGAGTGGGAAACTTGAAACAGGCACGGTGGATGCTGATGGTGCTGGCGGCGCTGCTGCTGAGCATCGGCATTGCTTCGGCGGAGTTGAACTACATTCTGCCGGACAGCAATTCGCGCGAATTGACATGGGATGAGGTCGCCCGCTGGGACTACGAAACGCTGGGCTACGCGTTCAACGAGATTTTCGCCCGCCACGGCTACGTCTTTCATCCCGGCGAAAAGTACGACAATTACTTCTCCTGTCAGCCATGGTATACGCCCAACCGTGATACCAACAATCAGCGCGCCGTTTATCCCTACCTCAACGCGACAGAATGGGCAAACTACGAGCTGATAAAGGAAGTGCGCGGCTACAAGGCTGAAAACGGTGACAGCGGCGAATCCATGTGGACGTATTTCTCCGGTGGATTCGATACCCTCGGCGGATTTGACTATGTGCAGCTGCGCACGGGGCAGAACCTCCCGGTGTATTCCGCGCCCAGCCGCAATTCGTGGCGCGGCGCGAACGGCAAGGCTTCCGTCGGCACAAATGGCGCAATTTACAGCGCTGGATGGGAAAACGGCTGGCTGCTGGTGATGTACGAAACAAACAGCGGCTCGGTGCGTGTCGGTTACGTCAGCGGGGACGATATCCGCGGCGGCGTGCCGATGGATACGTCACTGACGTTCTCGTATGCCGCCGCTACGCTGAATGCGGGCACTGCGCTGACGGATGACCCGGCAATGCGGAAAACGACGATTGCACAGCTGCGCGCGGGGACGCAGGTGACATATTTGACGAGCTTTTTCAATAAATCTGCGTGGGATTATATTGAGACGACGGTGGATGGACAGACGACACGCGGCTTTGTGCCCGCAGGCTGCTTAACGATTCATGGGGATTAAAGGGGAAGGGGAAAAGGATTAAGTCGCAGCACCAAAAGGATAAACACGCGGGCAAAGCATGGAGAAGAAGCCAACTCAATCGCGCGAATGGGAGTCCAGAGGGTCGAAGACCCTTTGGCAGGGTCAAGGGGCAGCGCCCCTTGTGGGGGTTGGGGCAACGCCCCAACTGTTCCTCGTCCGACTAATTCCAAGGAAGCCGCCAACAAAGGTGCAGGCAGCGAAGCGTCCCTGCCAGTAACTTTGCGCTCCCGCAGGAGCGCCCCCAAGCTGCTCTACCCACCCCTTGCACATTGTCGCGCCAAATGGGCGCGACCACATAGCCGCTCCACCACACCTCGCCCTTGCTTCCCCCCTCCAAACGGATACCCAAACCCCAAAAGATACAAGAAAAACCAGCGGCACAAAACCGCTGGTTTTTTCAATCTCCAGAAATATTCACTTCTTCAGCTCCGCCAGATGAATCCGCAGGAACATCAGCACGTTCGCCACAAACTCGCACGTCGTGGGGCGCGGTTCATGCGGCGCAGGATTCCGCCCCGACAGGGCGCAGTAAAGCGGAATGTTCTGCTCCTGCCACGATTGGTTGATGGCCGTGCGAATCGCGCGTTCTACCGCCAGCGGCGACGTGCTGTATCGCCGCGCAACGGTCGGGTAGACTTCCATCGTCATGCAGCGCGTCTCAATGGGCTGACACAGGAGATACAGAATCGCATCCACCAGATAGTAGAAGCCGGACAGACGCGCAGGCACGCCGAGAGACGACAGCAGACTGGAAATTTCCCACTGCGTCGGGATTTGCGATTTCGGCAGGGGCAGCTGAGGCGGCTTCGGGCGGGCGGATGCAGTACACGACGACAAGGAAGGCATGGGATGTGCGGGCTGAACGGCTTGCGACGTCTGCGCGCCCTGCACTGCTCCGCCAACCGGGATGAGCGGAATTGCCTGCTGTATGGGGAAACCATCCACCTCCGACGTCATTAGGCAGTACACCGGCGCGAAGTTCGGGCTTGCGGCGGGTACAGCGCGGACGCTCACAACTCGGCAGGGTGAGAAATTGACGGTTTCTGGCGCAGGGCGTTTCGCATCATCCACGGGGAAAACCTCCTTCAAAGTCGACGGTAAAAAAATGGAAATGAGAATTCGATAAAACAAACACAAGGAGAGACGGAACTTTCAAATTGCTACTGCCTGACGTCCGACTGCACAATAAGAAGTATTCACGCTTCTATTCTATCACGGATGAGAGAAAAAGAAAAGTGCTGAATGTAAAAAAACACGGATTTTTTTGCAGAAAAACACAAAAAGCACAATCGAATACAATTGAAATACAATGGTTACATGACGAGCCACTAAGTGCGGAAAGAGGTTACATGCCGGTACGCGAGGTGGAAGTGAGCAGCCGGTGTGTCTGGTCGCGCCCATTGGGCGCGACAATGCTGAACAAGTCGAAAGCGGATGCGTCTGCGGACACACAATTGCGATGAACGCTTTTCCTTGCTTCATCCGTGTGCGGCTTCTCATACTATTTCCAAATTCACCTGCGCCATCTGCTTGCGCCTTTTCCGCTCTGGCGTCCGGTCGTTCCATTTAGCGTAGCGCTGCTACGCTGCATTCCACTCCCGTTAGCCAGAGCGAAAAATTCGCGGCGCATCTTGGCGCATTCTCA
>JABLTO010081549.1_pt1 | contig 33472 bp, 32 predicted proteins | sample 7160091 | NCBI WGS metagenome assembly JABLTO01 (sample SAMN14651225, study PRJNA627086) | human gut metagenome | isolation source: feces | host: Homo sapiens
ACTCAACTGAGTATATTGGTAACAGATATACTGCCTAGAGAACTATAGGTTCTGCTCTAGGAGGGGTAATGGCATACCCCTATCTTGCACTGCGACCTATCAGAAATGAACTGGTCAGCCAACAATGTTGACAGGTAGCAAGAATCCCCTGTCTTTAGACATGGGGAGTGTCAAATATGATAAAAAATATTGTTTTAGATATGGGAAATGTCTGTTGTAAATGGGATGTTTCCTATATTGCAAGTCAGCTTGCATCTTCTTTAGAAGAAAAAGATTATATTATTAAACATTTATTCCAAACAAAACAATGGGCACAACTTGATCAAGGGGTTCTTTCTTTACAAGATGCCAAAAAACAATTAATTGAACAAATTCCTGATGAAAAAAGAGATTTAATTGCGTATGCTTTTGAACATTGGTTTGATTATTTTGATCAGTTTGATGAAATGGAAGAATTTATTAAAAGATATAAGGGTAAAGGATATCAATTTTATTTGTTGTCTAATTGTTCAATGCAATTTTATCAATATTATCAATCAAAATCTATTTTTCAACATTTTAAAGAGCTTTATACATCTGCAAAATATCAAAAAATAAAACCAAATTTAGATATTTATCAAGATTTTTTAAGTCGTTATCATCTAAAAGCTAATGAATGTCTTTTTGTTGATGATTTAAAAGAAAATATCGACGCAGCTATAAAAGTTGGTATGAAAGGTTTTGTTTATCATCAAAATATACAAGAATTAGAAAAATATATAGAAAATATCTTATAAAAGTATGGATTATCATTTTTTATGATAAATACCATACTTTTTCTTTACCTATAAATATTTTGTGATAAAATAGGTGCGGAAATGTAAGAGAGGGAGAGTATTTATGACAAAAAAGAAGAATAATTGGTATTCAAATCATAAAAAGCCTGTTTTAATTTGCGGAATCGTTGTTTTGGTTCTTCTTGTTGTTTATTTAGCAGGAATGCTATATTACAATGATAAGTTTTTAAATGGAACAATGGTCAATGGGAGTGATGTTGGAGGAATGACATTACAAAAAGCAAATGATCAATTATCTAAGAAAGTAAATGGACAATCATTAAAATTGATTTTTAATGATGGACGAAGTGAAGTATTACAATCAGCTCAATTAGGCGTATCTTATAATAAAGATAATTCATTGAATCAATTAATGAAAAATCAAAATAAATGGGCTTGGTTTATAGGATTCTTTAAAAATGAAAAAAATACTTTAACTGATTTAATACAAATCAGTGATGAAAACTTAACAAATGGTATAGCATCAATGGAACATGCTAAAGAAGAAAATCAAATTGCACCAACAGATGCCTATATTCAATATAAAGATGGAAGTTTTTCAATTATTGAAGAAACGTTAGGATCAAAATTTAATACTGAAGAATTAGTTAAAAATATCAAGGTAGCTTTAAGTGAAGGAAAACAACAGTTAGATGTTACAAAAGCAAATGGTTATGTTAAACCTCAAGTTTACAAAGATGATCAAGATTTGAATAATCAATTAAAGGCAGCAAATGAATATTGTTTATCAACAATTACATATACAACACCTAAAGGAAAAGAAATTGCTTTAGATGGAAGTACACTTATTACTTGGTTAAGTAAACAAGATGATGGAAGTTATACAAAAGATGAAAGTGTTTTTAAAGAAAAATTAACTGCCTTTGTTAAAGAACTTGCAAGTCAATATAATTCCATTGGTGCAACAAGAACGTTTACTGGAAAAGATGGACAAAGTCATACAGTCAATGGAGGAACTTATGGATTTAGAGTTTCTACTGATAGTGAAGTAAGTGCATTATTAAAAATGATCAATGAAAATAAAAGTGAAAATAATAGAATACCTGAACATACAGGACAACTTCCATCAGGAGAAAATGGTGGACTAGGAACGACTTATTTAGAAATCAATATTACAAAACAACATTTATGGTTTGTTAAAGATGGGAGTGTTGTTTTAGAAAGTGATTTTGTAAGTGGTAAAGAAAGTGATTCTACAAGACTTACACCAAGTGGTACATATTATATTTATAATAAGGAAAGAAATAGAGTTTTAAGAGGAACAAAACAACCAAATGGGAAATATGAATACGAATCACCTGTTTCTTATTGGATGCCATTTAATAAAGGTATAGGGCTACATGATGCTTCATGGAGAAGTACGTTTGGTGGAAATATTTATATTAATAGCGGTTCACATGGATGTATTAACTTACCAACAGGATTTGCTGGAAGCTTATATTCACAAATTTATGTTAATTTACCAGTCGTTGTTTATAGATAAAAAAAGAGATTGCATCAGCAATCTCTTTTCTATACATTATTTTACAACAACGTTTTGTGCTTGTGGACCACGATCAGTTTCTACTACATCATAGTCAACAGTTTGACCTTCTTCTAATGTTTTGTATCCATCAGCTTGAATTGCAGAGAAGTGAACGAAAATATCTTTTCCTTCTTCACTAGTGATGAATCCGAATCCTTTTTCGGCATTAAACCATTTTACTTTTCCGACAGCCATGTCTGGTACCTCCTATAAAAATTACAAATGGAAATACTCTATGTATAAAATCGCAAATATGAGATTGTGTACATAAAGTGAAATACAACTTCCTCATATTTGAGATATTTTGGAAAATCATATAAAACCTTTGCATATCTATTATATCATTACAAAAAATATTTTGTAAACAGTTTCAATTTATTTTTTTAATGATAAAATAGAAAGAAGGGGAGGAATTATTATGCCATATATATCATTTAAAACAAATCATAAATTAACCTTAAGACAAGAAAATACAATTAAATCAAAATCGGGGGAACTCATTTCACTTATTCCTGGTAAAACAGAAAAAGCTTTGATGATTCATATGGAAGATGATCAAATTATGTATTTTAAAGGAGAAGAAACTCCTTGTATGATGATTGAAATCAATCTTTATAAAAGTGCAGAATTTGATGATAAGAAAAAATTAACAGAAGCAATGATTCAAATGATTCATGAAACAACGAAAATCGAAGCTGATAATATTTATGTTATTTTCCATGAATTTGATCATTGGGGACTTAATCAAACGTTGATTTAAAATAAGAGCAGGTTATCCTGCTCTTATTTGCTTACGTGGCCACTATTTAAACCTTCATCTTTTTTATTTAAAGGAAGCCAGTCTAAAATTTTTAAAATATAACGATCCCAGAAATCCCATTCATGATTTCCAGGTCCTTCTTCATAAGTTAAATCTACTTTTTCTTCAAGTAAAAAGTCACGATATTTACGATTTGTGGTAAGTAAAAAATCATCCGTTCCAATACACATATACATTTTAGGAAGTTGATCATGAGGGATTTTCTTTACTAAAGCATAGTAATCTTTATCACTCTCTTTTAATTTTGTTATATCGCCAAATAAACTTTCATAATATTTTTTAGCGTCAACCCCTTGAATGATAGGAGGTTTACAATCTACCCAATCATCTAACACCAAAGCACTTGAAAGACCGGCAATAAAACCAAAAGTATTGTAATACTTTAAACCATTGACAATAGCACCATAGCCTCCCATTGAAAGACCAGCAATAAAAGTATCTTCTTTTCTATGAGAAAGAGGGAACATTGCACGTGTCATTTCTACAAGTTCTTCCCCAATAAATTGACTATATAAATTATGCGTATTTTCTTGATCAACGTAGAACATATTTTCTCCACTTGGCATCACGACACATAATCCTCTTTCACTCGCAAATCTTTGAATACGGGTACCATAAAGCCAATCATTTTGATCACCAAAGATACCATGTAATAAATAAAGTGTTTTATATTCCTTCTTTTGATTATATGTCATTGTATCCATATCTAATGTATCTGTTGGTAAAATAACAGTAACATCAACAGTTCTAAGTAATGCTCTTGATAAATAATTTAATTTAATAATTGCCATAACTACACCTTCCTTAATATATCTAAAGTATGAGAACTTGCGCCAATCATATCTAATCTTTCACAAGTAGATAAATGGTATTGCATAAAAAGTTCAAATGTTTCGTCATCCATTTTATTTAAAATAGGACGCATATAATCTGCTGGTCCATCAGCAGCAATAATCTTAATTCTTTTTAAATTCAAATCTTGATTTAATTGATTGATCAGTTCGATTCTGACATAACTATAAAGATCATCGATATTTGTTTGTGTTTGAAAATGTTCATCAATTTTCCCACTTTTTAAAGCTTCCTTAATATGACCATCTCTAAAGCCATGAACAAGTACACTATAATCATTCATGACATAAGCAACTAAAATAACTCCTCCTGTTTTAGTTACACGTTTCGCTTCAGACAATGCTTTAAGTTTATCTTCGTAACTAAAAAGGTGATACATTGGTCCAAATAAAAGTGTTAAATCAAAAGTTTCATCTTGATAGCGTGATAAATCTAAAGCAGTTCCTTGGTAGGCTTTCACATTACTTTTCTTTGCTTTTAACATTCCAAGATTATATTTCACAAGTTCAATAGCGTCTACTTCATAACCTTCTTGACTTAAAGCGACAGAATATCTTCCTGTACCAGCACCGATATCTAAAATGCGATCACCAGCTTTTAAATAATCATGAATATATTTCATAGAAGTACGATATTCTACTTGTCCATGTTTTCTTAAAAGACGTTTGTCTTCGCAAAATTTTCCATAATAATTTTCTAATTCATTCATACACTTATCCTTTTCATTATTATATTCTTTTTTATTGTATAATAAATCTTAAAAAGAATGTAGATATTTTTGTAAAAAATACTTTACAAAATTCATGAAATAGTGTAAATTAATACATGCAGTTGATACGGCGGACGTGGCGAAGTGGTTAACGCACCGGATTGTGGCTCCGGCATTCGTGAGTTCGATTCTCATCGTCCGCCCCATTAGTGAAGATAAAGTCCTTAATAAAGGATTTTTTTGTTTATGGAGAAGAATATGATTAAATTAGTACAACCACAAATAACAGATTTAAAATATAGAAAAAAATTATTAAAAGATAAAAAGACAATGGCTTTTAATAAAATCAATGGGGGAACTGTTGATTTTAATGAAAAAATATGGAAGTCTTGGTATCAGTTATGGATGAATGATACTAAACATTATTATGCTTATGTTTATGATGATGAAATAAAAAAATATATTGGAGAAGTATCTTATTATTTTGAAGAAGAATATCGAGAATATGTTTTAAATATTATCATTGAATATCCTTATAGACATTTTGGAAAAGGAAAAGTTGCTTTAGAACTTTTATGTAAACAAGCTAAAGAAAGTGGTCTACGCTTTTTATGTGATGATATTGAAACAAATAATCCTGCCAAAAAACTTTTTCTTGATTTAGGTTTTAAAGAAGTTTGGGCAAGAGAAAATATTACTATGTTGAAAAAACGACTTTAGAATCAGGTCGGTTCTTTTTTCACAAGATTTACACATCCTTTTTGTATACTTAAAACTATAGAAAGGATGAAGTATTATGGAAAAGAAGTTAGATACGTATCTCATTTATTTAATTTATATTTTTGAATTTATTTATACAATAAGTTCACTCTATTTGAATGGTCATGCCATCTCTATAAGTGAAATGATAAAGAAAATGCCTATCTTTGATAATGTTTTTCAAATAGCTTATTGTATGATTTTTATAGTAGGTATTCTTTATATTTTATTTCTTCTTTATAAAATAGGACAACATAAAATCATTGATTTAAAGAAAAATACAGGTTTATTGTTTGGAATTATTTTTATGGATTTGGCATTATATAGATGTTTTATTATTCCAATGTTGATCGTTTCACCAGCAATGAAGGTTGTTTGTATATGTTTTTTAGTTCATTTACTTATTTATATTAAAAATCGAAAAATTTATATTTTAGGAAGATGAAAGTTTGTGCTTTCATCTTTTTTTCATTTAATCATGATATGATAGAAGTGGTGATAATTATGAAAAAAATATTAATTGTAGAAGATGATCAAAGTATTGCATCTTCTTTAAAAGAAATGTTAGAGAAGAAAGGATATTTTATAGAGATTGCTGAATCTAAAAAAGAAACTTTAAAAAAAGTCAATGAATATGTTGATTTAATTCTTTTAGATATCCAACTTCCTGATGGTAATGGAATTGATTTATGTAAAGAGATTAAAGAAAAATATGAGATGCCTATTATTTTTTTAAGCTGTTTAAATGATGAAGAAACAATTGTAAAAGGATTAAATGAAGGTGGTGATGATTATGTTTGTAAGCCTTTTGGAATTAAAGAACTCTGTGCCAGAATTGAATGTGCTCTTAGAAAGGTAATAAAACAACAAGGAATCTATTATATAGATGACTTAATTATTGATACTTTAAAACATAAAGTATTTAAAGAAAATCAAGAATTAGAATTGAGTGCTATTACTTTTACTTTATTAGTAGCACTTGTCGAAGGACATGGAAGAGTACTTACAAGGGATTACTTATTGATGATGATTGAAGAAATAACAGGACATGTAGTAGAAGATAATACGTTAACTGTTCATTTAAAAAGACTCAGAAAGACTTTAGGGGAATATCAAAACCAAAAATATATTGAAACATTAAGGGGTGTAGGGTATCGATGGAAGATATAAAAAAAGAAAAGAATATTCATATGTATTTCATGGTTTCAATTGTATTAGCTATATTTATGGAAATATATGCTTTTTTAATGAGATTAAATTTGTTGAATATTTTTATTTTTATAAGCTTTATTTTTTATTTGTGGAATCAAAATCATAAAAAGAAACAAATGAATTATTTAATACAATGTTGTGATGCTATTATTGAACAAAAAGATTTTTCGATCATTGATGGTGAATCTAAAGAAAGTCTATTATCTAATAAATTATATGTGCTTAATCAAAGATATCATCAATCATTAGAAGCTATTAAAAAAGAACAACTCAAATTAAAAGATTATATCGAAGATATCTCTCATCAATTAAAAACACCGATTACCTCTATTCGCATACAAACAGAATTATTACTTGAAGAAAACCAAAATAAAAAACTCTATGCAATAGAACATCAAATACAACGAATACAACTTTTAGTCAATGACTTACAAACCATCGCCTTATTAGATTCTCACAATATCCAATATTGTTTTAAAGAATATGATTTACAAACGCTTATTGATGAAATAGAAGAAGATCTAGACTACCTAAATCCGCAAATTCATTTAAATAAAAATATAAAAGTATTATGTGATGAAAAATGGTTTATAGAAGCATTAGAAAATATTATTAAGAATTGTTTAGAAAAAAATTCTACACCCCTTTCTATTTTTGCTTATGAAAATGAAACAACTTTAAAAATGATGATTCAAGATCAAGGAAATGGTTTTAAGGAAAAAGATCTTCCTTTTTTATTTCAAAGATTTTATCGTGGGGAAAATTCAAAAGGGACAGGATTAGGGCTTTATATAGCTAAAGAAATAATAGAAGCTCATCACGGTTTTATGAAAGCTTATAATCAACAAGGTGCTTGCTTTGAAATTGTACTTCCTCAAATGAAAATGAAGAAAAAAATCTAATTTCACTTAGTTTTCATGATTGGACAGTAAGATAAAGATAAAGGAGGAAAGAATATGTCACATACGATCAATATGCTCGCAAAAAGAAATATTCAAAAGTATAAAAAGCATTATCTTATTGTTTTAATCGTTCTTTTAATTGTTTCAACTTTTATTTTTTCAAGTTTTTTTATTGTTGATAATCTGTATCAAATGAAAAAGAACTATCATATTTCAACCTATGGTTCTTGGTATACACGAATAGAAAATATTGATGAACAAACTCAAAAAGGAATTGAAATCTACAGCAAAGACTATTTTAAAGATATTATTAAATATGGTTATGTAGATTTTCAAGGAAAATATGATAATTACCAAGTAGGTCATATTGAAAAGAATATTTATTCATTGTGTCGAGTAAAAATTATTAAAGGAAGAAAAATACAAAATGATCAAGAAATTTTAATCAATCAAAAAGTTTCTAAAAAGTATAAACTTTTTGATCAAATAGAAATAGAAGGAAAAAATTATACGATTGTTGGTATTATACAAACCGCCAATAAAAACTTACCTGATATTTATACAAACTTAGAGACGTATCAAACAAAAGATTATTATTCGAATATGTCTGTTTTATCAGATAATCATTATATTCAATTTAATGATGGAAATAACTATCAAGAAATAGAAATTCATTATGATTATAATCCTTATGGTTATGATCAAAATGAAATTCATAATCAAGTAGAAAAAGCAACCAATCAGCTCCAACAAGCATTTGAATTGATTGTTATTACACTATTTATTTTATTTGCCTTAACTTCCTCTTCTTTAAAAAAGAGAATGAAAGAAATGGCTCTTTATCGAGGAATAGGAATGACAACAAATCAATTAATGATGATGGTCATGCAAGAAAACATGCTGATTTCTTTTCTTTCTATTTTAATAGGATTGTTAATAGGTGTATGTGTATCTTTAGGTTATCTCTATCTTCAAAGTAAAATCTATCAGACATTTATTTATCAAATTTCATTTAAAGAAATATTATTTTTAGTATTGGTATTGATGAGTTGTATTTTTATAACGATTCTCATTCCCATTTATTCAAGTTCTAAGAATGCTTTGGCAGGTACTTTTGATAGCAAAAAGTTTAATTATATTCAAGTGAGATATAAAAAATTAAAAAAACAAACACTTGCTTCCTTAGCTACGAGAGAGTTACGGGCAAATAAAAGAATGAATATCTGTTTTTATGTATTTGTTTTAATACTTTCTTTATATGGACTTGTTTATTTCTATCAAGGACATCCCATTCAAACAAAAGGTCAAAATGAACAAAGTCAGGTAGAACTTATTATGGCAACTCAAAAAGAAGCAAATTTATTTTTAAAAGAATTTTCTCAAAATGACATTATTATTAATCATCATTATATTGATGAAGGAATAACTATGACCTATCGAGAAATTCCTCAATCTGTTTATAAATTTTGCCAACTTTATTATTATCAAAGTAATAAAAATGATTTAAAAGGAAGATTTCCCCAAAAAAGTCATGAAATTGTCGTGGGCAATCATTTTAATCATGTTATTCTTTCAAAAGAATGGTATCCAAATCTTAAAGTTGAAGCGAATCAAGTAACTTTTAAAGGAAAGAAATATCGAGTAGAAAGTTCAACATCTTCTCATGATGATCAAGGAAATTATTTAGAAGATGACAATTATGGGATTGCTCTTGATGAAGTAAAACTCAATGAAAAAGTGATAATTGCAGGTGAAGAATATACCATTGTTGGGATCAATGAAAATGAATATTATAATGATTCAAAGATTTATATGTATGGAAATGATTTAAAACGATTCGATACAAGTGATGAATATTATTCAGGATATCATTGGTATCCAATAAAAGATGTTATAAAAGTAGAAAAGTTCATGAAAAAACATTATAAAGCAAGAGTTTATGAAATGGTAACAAGTGATGAACTTTCAGTAAGTTTGTTTTCTACATTAAATATTCCTAAACATCTTTTAATACTTGCATTAGCTGTAGGTTTTATTTTAATGATGTTTTTAAATTACAATCATATTGAAAATAATTATCAAGATTATCTTATGTACCATATTATAGGTTTAAGTTATCGGGAAATTAAAATAAAACAAGTATGGAAATCAATAAAAATGTTTTTATATACACTTATTCCTTGTGGTTTTTATGAGTTGATTTTATTAAGAGGAAGTATCGATCATTATTTCCCAATAGCGCAATTAATACTTTTAGTAGGGATTATTTTTCTAGTTTATTTATGTGTTTATAATATTCCTTTATTAATTGTTTTAAAAGCACATCAAAATGAAGAAATAAGAAAGGAAGATGACTAATATGAATGTTATTTTAGAAGCGAAAGATATTGTTAAAACATATGGTTATGAAGATAATAAAATCTATGCAACCAATCATATTGATTTACAAATAGAAGAAGGCTCTTTTGTGGCCATTGTTGGAAGAAGTGGAAGTGGAAAAAGTACACTTCTTCATATCTTGGCAGGTTTAGTAAAACCAACAAAAGGAGAAGTTTATTTAGAAGGAAAGTCTCTTTATGAAATGAATGATCATACTTTAACGCGTTTTAGACGAAGAAGAATGGGTTTTGTCTTTCAATTCTTCAATCTTATTTCCACACAAAATGTTTTAGAAAATATAGTTTTACCAATTCATTTAGATGATGGCGAGATTGATGATGATTATTTAAATGAAATTATTAATCTATTAGGTCTAGAAGAAAAGAAGAATTCTTTTATTTATGAACTTTCAGGAGGGCAACAACAAAGAGTTGCCCTTGCAAGAGCACTTGCAAGTAAACCAGCGATTATTTTCGCGGATGAACCTACGGGAAATTTAGATGCTAAAAGTTCTAAAGAAGTCGTTGATTTATTAAAAATTGCTCAAAGGAAATATCATGAAACGGTCATTTTAGTAACTCATGATCAAGAAATTGCCTCTATTGCCGATCGTGTTATTACGATTGAAGACGGAAAAATTATTCAAGATACAAATTCTATTTAAATACGATTATTTGTGGTTTAACTAAAGATAAAAACATCTTTAATATTTTCTTTTTGTTAGAGTAGAGCTATGGAGGAAAGTTATGGATGATTTAACGATTTATGAAACAGAAATAATTGTCGTAAAAATGGACGAAGAGTCCATTTTTTTGATAGAATAGAGAAAAGGAGAGAATGATTATGGAAGTAACAATTAATGGTGTAAAAAAAGAAGTCAGTAAAGAAGAGATGAAAGATCGTGTGATAGGTTATTATGATGCAGTAGGTATCAAACATTTTTATCTAGAAGTTGATGAAATGGATGATGAAGAATTAAAGGCATTATATGTAAACTCATTTGCCAAGGAGTAGAAAGATATGTACGAAATTAAAGAAAGTGATTGGAAAATATTTAGAAAGAAAATTATTGGTTGGCAAGAAAATTATATGCAAAAACTCAATCAGGAATATATAGAAATCCTACAAAGAGATGAAAATCCAGCAAAAAATTTTTGGGATCTAGAAAATAGAATTTTTCATGATAAAAAAAGTGTTGGTGTTGTTATTGATATGAGAAGATCAATGATGTTTAATAATATTCTTTCTTTATTAAATGAAGAAATTATACATCTTGATGATTTAAATGATTTTAGTGAAGAATTTCAAAATGATATTAAAGATGTTGTTACTACGTTAGGATAATTGTATGAAATTAATTAGCCAAAATCAGGCTATTCATGTAGATAAAACAAATGGTACAGAGGTGGATTATTATTTATTAGAAGACGCAGAAATTCATTATAATAAAATTAAGCCTCACACTTTACAAGAATGGCATAGACATCATCATATTTCAGAAAATATTTTTATTTTAAAAGGAGAGCTTGTTTATCGTTATTTAGATGAAACAAATAAGGAACAATCATTAAAATTAAAACAGGGGGATTTGCTGTCTGTTGAAAATGATATTCATACTTTTGAAAATCAAACAGATGAGGTTGTAGAATTTATAGTATTTCGATATCTTCCTTCTTATAAAAATCAAAGAGAATTGATTAAAAATGATAAAGAAATTATTGAAAGATAAGATAAGTGGTAGTTTTTTGTAGATTGAAAATAAAAAAATAGCGTATAAATGAACTGTTATTATAAAAATAGCAGTTTTTTTATTATTTTTAATAGTGTATAGAAAGTGTTATAAAGTTTATACAGTGTATGAAATAATGTGATATTATAGTTAATAGTGTATAATAAATGTATAAAATTAGAAAATATAGTTATACAGTGTACAAAAAACTGTTCTATAGTGTATAAAAATAGAGAACATTAGGAATTTGTAAGCCCTAACAAAATACTTTATAGTTGTAAGCGGTTAGAACAGTTGTAATGGAGGACAACATGAAAACAAAAAAAGAAATACTTTTAGAATTTATTCAAGACTATTCAAACCAATATCAAATGGAAGAATATCCCCAACTAACAACTTTGTTTCTATCCGAAAAATTGAATATGCAGCGAACGAATATTTCAACTCTTTTGAATCAATTAGTAAAAGAAGGAAAAGTAAAGAAGATTGATGGAAGACCTGTTTTATATCAATTAGTTTTTAATGAAAATGAAAAACGTGATTTTGAAAGTTTAATTGGTTATGATCAATCTTTAAAAGAAGCTATCATGCTAGCAAAAGCTGCCATCTTATATCCTTCTGTTTTACCTAAGATTCTCTTAACTGCAGAAAGAGGAAGTGGAATTGATTGCTTTGTAAAGAGTATTTATGAATTTGCTGTAAAATCAAAAGTATTAAAAAATAATGCACCTTATATTATTTTTGATTGTCAATCTTATAGTGAAAATCAAAATAAAATAAAAGACATCTTTTTAGAAAATCAAGGTTTAATTCAAAAAGCAAATACAGGATTACTTTTTTTGAAAAATGCACATTTATTAGATGATTATTTATTATCTGATTTTTTACAATCAATGCAACATCTTGCAACAAGTGGGAAGTATAAATGTATTTTCATTTGTCATATTGATTCACTTCAAAAAATAACATCCTATACGCTTATGAATGAATTGGATTATACAATTTCTATTCCACCCTTAAAATCAAGAAGTTTAAAAGAAAGATTTGATTTAATAGAGATGTTTTTAAACCAAGAAGCAAAACAAATTCAATGTTCTATTCAACTCGCAAATACTGTTTTACATTCTTTAATGCTTTATGAATGTTCAGGACAAATTAAAGAATTAAAAAATGATATTCATAATGCTTGTGCTAACAGCTATGTACGTATTCAAAAAAATGAAAGACATATTGAACTGCTTCTTTCTGATTTTCCAAATCATGTAAGAAAAGGCATGATTTATTATAAACACTATAAAGATGAAATTGATGAACTTGTTTCATCAAATAGTCAATATACATTTACAGGTGATCAAGTATTAAAAAGTACAGCTCTACAAAAAGAACATATTTATTCAACGATAGATGAAAAGAAAAAAGAATTAAAGAAACAACAATTAACACAAGAAGAAACGGATTCTTTAATTCTTGTAGAATTAAAAAAAGATTTTCAAGAATATTTTTATCGTATTACTGAAAATATTTATTCAAAAGAACAATTAGAAAAAATAGTATCATTAAAATTAATACAGGATGTAGAAGATTTTTTAAATCAAATGTCTAGTCAATATAATATTCTTTTTGAAACAAAAACTTTATATGGATTAGCCTTACATATTGATACAGCGATTATTCAGACTTCTAAAAAACAAAGACTATCGCCAAAAGAAAAAAATGATTTTATTCAACAATTTCCAGAGTATTATAAACAAACACTTCAATTTATTAAAAAAATTGATGAAGATTTTGGAATACACCTTCCTAACGATGAAGTTATTATGGTGATGTTATTTCTTATTTATGGGCAAGAAGAAATAGATCACCAAGAAGTTGTAACACTTATAGCAATGCATGGAAATCATACAGCAACCTCTATTGTCGATACTGTTAAAAAAATAAGTGGAAAACAATCAATATTTGGTTATGATTTAAAATTAGATCAAACAATTAATGAATCTTATGAAGAATTGAAAGAATATATTTTACATATTCATCAAGGAAAAGGAATGATTCTTATTTATGATATGGGTTCTATTCGTACAATGGCAGAATCAATAAAGATTGAGCTTAATATCGATATTGAATTTTTAGAAATACCATTAACACTTATTGCGATGGCGAGTGTCAATAAAGCACATGAATTATTATCGCTTAATGAAACATATCAATATTTACAAGAACATTTTAAAGATCTTCAATATGTAAGAAACAATAGTCAAAAAGAAGCACTTGTATTGATTTCTTCGCTAGAAAGTGAATTGGTACAGGCAAAGAATTATCTTTTAGAACATTTTGATTTGAAAGATATTGAAATTTTCTTGATTCAAGAAAGCCAAATTGAATCTATTTATAATCGTATTGATCAAATTGCTAGTCAATATAAGATCAAAGGACTTATTTCTAGACAAGAAATACACTTATCACAATATACAATGATTTCTATTTCTAATGTTTATAAATTAAATGCCAAGAGTTTAGATGATTTATTTACTGATGAAGATGATTTAGAAAATTTATTTGATTATCTACAAGAACAGTTTGAAGATATTCAAGTAGAAGATTTAAAACAACCATTGATCCATTTTGCAAATAAACTTGAAATCATTTTAAATCAAAAAATAGATTATGATACTCTAATTGGATTACTGATTCATATTATATGTTTAATTGATCGTTTGAAAAAACATCTTTCACCAGCTGTTCATTTTCAAGCAGCAAGTGATATTCTAACAAAAGATAGAAGTACTGTTGATAAAGTGAAAGAAATTCTTTTACCAATAGAACAAATATGTTGTATTACTATTAGTGATGTAGAAGCTGCAACCATTATTTCAATTATAAAGGGGAAAGAACAATGACAAAAGAAGAAGCAAGTATGATTGGTTTTGAAATTGTAGCTTATTCAGGAGATGCAAGATCTAAATTATTATTAGCGGTTGAAAATGCGAAAACAGGAAATTTTGATAAATGTGATCAATTAATTGAAGAAGCAAATGCTTGTTTAGTTGATGCACATAAATCACAAACAGAATTATTACAACAAGAAGCACGTGGTAACCACGTAGAAGTTGGCTTTATTACGGTTCATGCACAAGACCATTTAATGACAACTTTATTATTAAAAGATATTATTTCAACACTCATTGATGTTTATAAAAAATAAGGAGAATGTGTATGGATGCAATTATTAAGCCAATTGAAAAAATGAAACCATTTTTTGATAAAGTGGCAAGAAATAAATATTTAAAAGCAATTAAAGATGGCTTTATTTCGAGTATGCCAATTATTTTATTTTCAAGTATCTTTCTATTAATAGCCTATGTTCCAAATGTTTTTGGATTCTATTGGTCAAAAGAAATAGAAGCAATCATTATGAAACCTTACAATTATTCAATGGGAATCTTAGCGATTGCGGTGGCAGCAACCACAACAAAACATTTTACAGATACCTTAAATCGTGAAATGCCAGCTAATAATCAAATAAATAGTATATCAACGATGATCTGTGCTATTTGTGGATTCTTAATTTTAAGTAGTGATGCATTAGATGGTGGATTTGCGAGTGAATTCATGGGGTCAAAAGGATTGCTTACTGCTTTTATGACAGCATTTGTAGTAGGAAGCATTTATAAATTTTGTATTAAACGCAATATTACAATTAAAATGCCTGAACAAGTCCCACCGAACTTGTCACAAACATTTAAAGATGTTATTCCATTTGCTTTTTCAATGATCATTATTTGGTTATTTGATTATCTTTTTAGAATGGCTACAGGTATTTGCTTTGCTAAAGGGGTTATTCAAGTATTCCAACCACTATTTTCAGCCGCAGATGGTTATGTCGGTTTAGCACTTATTTATGGAGCAATGTCTTTATTCTGGTTTATTGGCGTTCATGGTCCATCTATTGTTGAGCCAGCAATTTCAGCAGCATTAGTTTTAAATATGTCTACCAATTTGGCTGCTGTTCAAGCAGGACAACATGCTGATAAAGTTTTAACTTTAGGAGCACAATATTTTGTTGTTTGTTTAGGGGGTACAGGAGCAACTCTTGTTATATGTTTGATGTTTGCTTTCCTTGCTAAATCAAAAGAATTAAAAGCAATTGGAAAAGCAAGTTCAATTCCAGTATTATTTAATGTTAATGAACCTTTCTTGTTTGGGGCACCAATTGTTTTAAATCCAGTATTCTTTGTACCATTTATTTTTGCTCCAATCGCTAATGTTTGGTTATTTAAAATCTTTGTAGATGTTTTTAATATGGATGGTTTCATCTATACGCTTCCTTGGACAACACCAGGACCTCTTGGAATTATACTTGGATGTGGTATTAAATTATTACCTGTTATTTTCTTGGTGATCGTTTTAGTAATGGATTTTGTTATTTATTATCCATTCTTTAAAGTTTATGATAATCAAAAATTAGAAGAAGAAAAAAACAATCACTTTGAAGTAAAAGAAGATGACAGTGTTGAAGTTGATGGAAAAGTATTAGATTCTAAAAAAATTCTTGTATTATGTGCTGGTGGTGGAACAAGCGGTTTACTTGCCAATGCCCTTGCTAAAGGTGCTAAAGAAGAAGGAATTCCATTAGTTACAGCTGCAGGTTCTTATGGAGCACATTTAGATATTATGGGTGATTATGATCTTGTTATTTTAGCTCCACAAGTAGCTTCTTATTACGAAGATTTAAAGAAAGATGCAGATCGTATGGGTGTTAAATGTATTGCTTGTGAAGGAAAACAATATATTGATTTAACGCGTAATCCAAAAGGTGCTTTAGAATTTGTGTTTAAGATTATGGGGGAATAATGATGAGATTTGCAGATGATTTTATTTTTGGTGGGGCTACAGCAGCCTATCAATGTGAAGGAAGTACAAGAGAGTATGGGAAAGGAAAAGTTGCTTGGGATGATTTTTTGGCAGAAAAAGGTCGTTTTCAAGCAAATCCAGCAAGTGATTTTTATCACCAATATCCTGTTGATTTAAAATTATGTAAGATGTTTGGTATTAATGGTATACGTATTTCTATTGCTTGGAGTCGTATTTTTCCTGATGGTACAGGAAAAATCAATCAACAAGGAGTGGATTTCTATCATCAACTTTTCCAAGAGTGTCATAAAAATGGGGTAGAACCATTTGTTACATTACATCATTTTGATACACCAAATACTTTATTTCAAAAAGGTGATTTTTTAAATAAAGAAACAGTTGATGCTTTTGAAAAATATGCAAGTTATTGTTTTGAAGAATATAAAGATGAAGTAACCTATTGGTTTACTTTTAATGAAATTTGGGCAGTTTGCACAAATCAATATATTGAAGGAACTTTTCCAAATGGAGAAAAGTATAATATGACAAAAGCATTTCAATCGATGCACTATATGATGCTTGCTCATAGCAAAGCGGTATTAGCTTATAAAAAAGGTGACTATAAAGGGAAAATAGGAATTGTTCAATCGTTAGAATATAAATATCCTTATAATGAAAATAAATTAGAAGATATTATTGCAGCAAAAAATGAAGATGTTTTACAAAATCAATTTTTATTAGATGCCACTTTTTTAGGATATTATAGTGATGAAACTTTAAAAATTGCGCAAAAATTATGTGCTCTTAATCAGGGAATGTTAGACATTGAAGAATCTGATTTAGAAATTATGAAAAAAGCAGCTAAAGAGAATGACTATTTAGGAATGAATTATTATCAAAGCCGTTTTATTCAAGCTTATGATGGTGAAAATGATATCTATCATAATGGTACAGGGGAAAAGGGAACTTCTCGTTTCCGCTTAAAGGGTGTTGGAGAAAGAATGAATAAAGAAGGTATTGATCGTACAGATTGGGACTGGTTGATTCATCCTGAAAGTATGTTTGATATGCTTGTGCGTATTAAACAACAATATCCTCAATATAAGGCAATTTATATTACTGAAAATGGAATGGGTTATAAAGACGATGTTGAAGATGGTATTATTGATGATACACCACGTATTGATTATGTAAGAAGACACCTTTATTATTTGTTAAAAGCGATTGAAGCAGGTGTTAATGTTAAAGGATATTTTATATGGTCATTGATGGATATGTTTTCTTGGACAAATGGTTATAATAAAAGATATGGATTATTTTATATTGATTATAAAACGCAAAAAAGATATCCAAAAGCTTCAGCTTATTGGTATAAATATGTTTCACAAACAAAGGAATTGTTTTAATGGTAAAAGGTGTTATCTTTGATTTTAATGGAACGTTGTTTTTTGATAACGATAAACATGTAAAAGCCTGGGGTGCGATATCAAGGCTATTAAGAAATAAAGATATTACAGACGAGGAACTTCATAAACATTTTAATGGAGTTCCTAATCAAAAAATAATCCAATATATGAAAAATAACCAAGCAACAAAAGAAGATATTGAATATTATTCAAAACTAAAAGAGAAATACTATCGACAATTTTGTAAAGAAGATCAAGCTTCATTTCATTTAGTTGAAGGAAGCTATGATTATTTCAAACAACTTAAAGATCAAAAAATTCCTTTTATAATAGCAAGCGCTTCTATTAAAGAAAATATTGATTTTTTTGTTGAATCATTTCAATTAGGTAAGTGGATGAAAGTAGATGATATTATTTATGATAATGGAACATATCAAAATAAAATAGCAATGTTTAAAGATGCCACTTTAAAATTGAATGTCAATATTAAAGATTGTTTAATTATTGAAGATTCTAAAAGTGGTATAGAAAATGCTTATCAAGCAGGATGTAGACAAATAATTGTTGTAAATTCTGCAAATAATAAAAAAGAATATGAAAAAATGCCTGGAGTTATAAAAGTAATCGATGATTTTAAAGAACTTTTATAATACCTCCGGGTATTTTAATTAAAAGGAAAATTAAGATGCTATACAGTCTTGGTTTTCCTTATTTTGTTTGTACCAATTGTGTTGGTCAGAATCTTTTTTACTTATTTTGATATTTGATCCATGCGCGTATAAACGGATTGAAAAATACCTATTCTATTTTAAATTCATTAATATATTTCAAAATAAAAACCTCCAAAGTTACTAACTTGGAGGCATACTTCATTTTACTTGCTATTTTTTAAATGGAAATTCCATGCTGTTTGAATAATTTGTTTAATATCAGTGTATTGAGGTTGCCAACCTAAAATTTCTTTAGCCTTAGAATTATCAGCAACTAATTTAGCGGGATCACCTGCACGACGAGGTGCCATCGTAACACGAATTGGAAGTTGAGTCACTTCTTTGGCAGCATTGATAATTTCTAAAACAGAATACCCTTCACCATTTCCTAAGTTAAATGTTTGACTTTGATTTCCTTGATAAAGATAGTTTAAAGCACGAATATGTGCATCTGCTAGGTCATTTACATGAATATAATCACGAATACATGTGCCATCTTTTGTATCATAATCATTTCCAAAAACATAAATCGTTTCACGTTTTTTTAATGGTACTTGTAAAATTAACGGGATTAAATGGGTTTCAGGGTTATGTAATTCTCCAATTAAACCATTTTCATGAGCTCCACAAGCGTTAAAATAACGTAAAGCAACATATTTCATGCCATAGGCTTGATCACACCACTTCATCATCTTTTCCATTGCTAATTTTGTTTCCCCATAGGTATTTGTAGGATTTGTTTCATCACTTTCAACGATTGGAATATGTTTAGGTTCACCATAAGTAGCAGCAGTAGATGAAAAAACAATATATTTAACGTCATGTTTTTTCATAACTTCTAATAAACAAATCATGCCATAAACATTGTTGTTGTAATATTCAAGTGGTTCTTTCATACTCACTCCAACTAAAGAATTTGCTGCAAAATGTATAACACCTTTGATGTCTTCTTTTTCAAAGACACTATTTAAAAATTCCTTATCACGTAGATCCCCTTGATAAAATTTTGCTTTAGGATGAATCAATTGTTTAAAACCTGTTTGCAGATTATCAACGATAACAACATCTTCTCCTTTTTCAATTAATGCATAAACTGTATGAGAGCCTATATAACCAGCTCCTCCTAATACTAAAACACTCATTTTTAGTCCTCCTTGATGACTTAATTCTATACTTTTAGTAAAACATAGTCAATAAATTAGTAAAACATTTACTAAAATTAGTAAAATTGTTTGACATTATTTACTAAAATGATACAATAAGTATAGAAAGAAAGCGGAGGAAAGAATAAAATGAATCATCAAATTAATCGACTTATTCATTTTGGTTTACAACATCATTTAATTAGCGAAGATGATGAAATTTATGCAGTGAACTTATTATTAGATTTATTTCATTTAGATCATTTTACTAAAGAAGAAATTAATGAAGAATTAGCAGTGGCGACAGATATTTTAGAAAAAATGTTAGATTATGCTTGTCAAGAAGGCTTCATTGAAAATAATATTACAGAACGAGATCTTTTTGATACGCGCATTATGAATTGTTTAATGCCTCGTCCAAGTGAAGTAATTCAAACATTTAAAAAATATTATAAAGAAGACGAAAAAAAAGCAACAAAGTATTTCTATGATTTATCTATTGCATCGAATTATATTCGAAAAACAAGAACAGATAAAAATATTCGTTTTAAACAATTTTATAAATATGGAGATATTGAAATTACCATTAATTTATCTAAACCAGAAAAAGATCCAAAAGAAATCATGAAGGCAAAAACAATCAAAGCCAGTGGTTATCCAAAATGTCTTTTATGTAAAGAAAATGTAGGTTTTGCTGGAAACTTTAATCATCCCGCAAGACAAAGTCATCGTATTATTCCATTAATGTTAAATGGACATCGTTATTACATGCAATATTCACCTTATGTTTATTATAACGAACATTGCATTATTTTTAATGAAAATCATCAACCAATGATCATTAATGAAAATACTTTTAGATCATTATTTTCATTTGTTAAACAATTTCCACATTATATGTTAGGTTCCAATGCGGATTTACCAATTGTAGGAGGATCTATTTTAACACACGATCATTTCCAAGGAGGACATTATACCTTTCCAATAGAAGGAGCAACAGTTGTTAAAGATATATCTTTAGATAAATATCCGGATTTACAAATCAGTGTTTTAAATTGGCCTTTATCAACCATTCGTGTACGTTCAACAAATGATGAACAAATGATTCAATTTGCTTTAGAAACTTTAAATAAATGGATCAATTATTCTCATGAAAAATTGGATATTATCGCTTATAGTCATGAAACAAGACATAATACGATTACACCGATTGTAAGAAAGAAAGATGGATTGTATGAAATGGATCTTGTTTTAAGAAATAATCGTACAAGTGAAAAATATCCTGATGGTATTTTCCATCCTCATCAAAATTTACATCATATTAAAAAAGAAAATATTGGTTTAATTGAAGTTATGGGACTTGCGGTTTTACCAGCAAGATTAAAAGATGAATTAGAAGTTTTAAAAGAATGTTTATTAGGAAAAAAGAATATTTTAGAAATTTCAAATATGCAAAAGCATGTGGCATGGTATAATGAATTAAAGAGTCATGATTTTAATGAAGATACAGTGGATCAATTACTTAAAGAAGAATTAACACATAAATTCGTTAATGTATTAGAAGATGCAGGTGTCTTTAAAATGAATGAAGAAGGAAAAGAAGCTTTTATTAAATTTGTAGAAATGGTAGGAGAAAAAGAATGAAAAAAGCAAGTTTAGTGATTAAAGAAATTCAAGAAGGAACTTATAATGATGTTTTAAAAGAAGTCTATATTGATGAAAGTCGTATTGAAAAACAACCTCAAAGATATGTAGCAGCCATTGAAAAGTTTATTTCACTTTATGGAGATCAAGAAATTGAAATCTATAGTACACCAGGAAGAAGTGAAGTCAGTGGAAATCATACGGATCATCAAAATGGTGAAGTTTTAGCGGCAGCCATCAATTTAGATATTATTGCGGTTGTTTCTAAAAATGATGTGGTGAAAGTTTTATCAGATGATTATGATTTAAAACCTATTTCTTTAGATGATTTATCGAAAAATGAAAATGAAGTAGGAACATCTGAAGGACTAATGAGAGGAGTTCTTGCCCGTTTTAAAGAATTAGGTTATGCCATTGGTGGATTTAACAGCTATATGACAAGTGATGTTTTACAAGGCTCAGGGTTATCTTCATCAGCAGCCTTTGAAGTCATGATTGGAACTATTCTTTCAGGTCTTTATAATGAAATGAAAGTCGATCCTGTCGTGATTGGACAAGTGGGACAATATAGTGAAAATGTATATTTTGGAAAACCATGTGGTTTAATGGATCAAAGTGCTTGTTCCGTAGGAAGTTTGATTCATATTGATTTTAAGGATAATAGTAAACCTGTTGTCGAAAAAGTAGATGTTGAATTTTCTTCATTTAAACATAGTTTATGTATCGTAGATGTCCATGCCTCTCATGCAGATTTAACAGATGATTATGCAGCTGTTCCTTATGAAATGAAAAAAGTAGCTCAATTCTTTGGCAAAGAAGTTTTAAGAGAAGTAGATGAAAAAGATTTTTATAATCAATTAGTGGAAGCAAGAAAAGAAGTAGGAGATCGTGCCATTTTAAGAGCGATTCATTTATTTAATGAAAATAAACGTGTGGAAAAAGCAGTATCTTCTTTAAAAAATAATGATTTTGATACGTTTAAACAAGTTATTAAAGATTCAGGAGATTCTTCATATAAATACTTACAAAATGTTTATTCAAATAAATATCCAGATAATCAAGCTGTTTCTTTGGCCCTTGCTTTATCAGAAGGTATTTTAGAAAATCATGGTGTATGTCGTGTTCATGGAGGTGGATTTGCGGGAACAATCCAAGCCTTTGTGGAAGATGCATACGTTGATCACTATAAAGAAGAAATTGAAAAGTATTTTGGTGAAGGTTCTTGTCATGTCTTAAAAGTAAGAAAATTTGGTGGAATGAAGGTACTTTAAGATGATTAAAATAGAGAAAGTAGAAAATGATATTGATTTAATTACACTTAAAAATGATGAATTAGAAGTTGTTGTTTCTAATTATGGATGTACACTTGTTAAAGTGTTGATGAAAGATCAAGCAGGAAATGTTGATGATGTGGTTTTAGGATATGATGATTTTAAATCTTATCAAACATTAGATGCCTATATTGGGGCACTTGTTGGAAGAGTAGCTAATCGTATTAAAAAAGGAACTTTTGAATTAAACGGTCAAACTTATCATTTACCAATTAATAATGGACCTAACTCCTTACACGGAGGAATTAAAGGCTTTTCTTATCAAGTATTTGATTATCAAGTGCTTGATGAAACACGTGTTGAATTCCATTATGTTTCTAAAGATGGGGAAGAAGGATATCCTGGTGAGTTAGATTTTAAAGCAATTTATTCACTTGAAGGAGATACGCTTACAATGCATTATCATGCAACTACTTCGAAAGATACGCTTATTAATATTACGAATCATTCGTATTTTAACTTATCTGGCAAAAAAGAAAATGTATATCAACATTTATTAAAAGTTCATGCTGATCGTTTTGCTTGCATTGATCCTGATGGACTTCCTACAGGTGAAATAAAAGATGTCAAAGGAACATCCTTTGATTTCAATGAATTTGCCTATATTGGAGATCGTGTCGATAATGATGATGAACAATTACAACTTGGTAAAGGATTCGATCATCCAATGATTTTCAATACAAAAGAAAACCAAGTTGAATTGGTTCATGAAAAAACAGGAAGAAAATTAACCGTTTCAACGACTTTACCACAAGCACAAATCTATACAGCGAATTATTTAGATGGTCGTCTTGGTAAATATGGACAACATTACAATGCCCGTGATGCCATTTGTATTGAAACACAAAATATGCCGGATGCGATTCATCTAGAAGAAAACCCAAGTACGATTTTAAAAGCAGGCGACACTTATGATGAAAAAACATCTTATAAATTTGAAGTTATAAAAAATCTCTAGAGAAAATCTAGAGATTTTTAAATACAGGAATCACGTTCAATTAAAAAACAAGGTAAAAGAATTTTAATCGGTGAAATATTTTCATTATGTTTAAAAGCATCAAAAAGTTGTCTAGCAGCCATAAAGCCCATATCAAACGTTGGCGCAAAGACTGTTGTAAGCGGTGGATCGGTATAATTGGTTGTTTCAATATTATCAAAGCCAATAATCGAGACATCTTCTGGTATTTTGATGTTATATTGTTTTAAAGCACGCATGGCGCCAATAGCGATAGGATCGCTTGCTGCAAAAATAGCGGAAGGAAGTTTCTTGTTTTTAATAAGTTCATAAGTCATATTAAAACCAGATTCAATTGAAAACTCTTCTTCACTCATGGAATAATCAATGTTGTATTCTTTACAATAGCGTTCAAAATATTCTTTTCTTTGATCATGATAGAGCTTATCATGAATTATTTCTTTACCACCTAAATAGGCAATTGAAGTATGTTTTTGACTTAAATAAGAAACCACATCTTTAACTGCATTTTTAAAATCAAGTAAAATACAACATTCATGAATAGGATCAATATTCATATCTAAAAAAATAACATTTGAACATATCTTTTTATATGTTTCAATATCTTCTTGACTATATTTTCCAATACAAACCAAACCTTGAATATCTTCTAATTGATTTAAATAATCAATATCTGTCTTAAAAACACGTTTGATAGCAATCTTGTTTTTAAAACAATATTCTTCTACTCCTTGACGAATACTTAAATAATAAGGATCATTGGATTCTTCAATAGGAGATATCCATTGAATGATTCCTAATGTCATCACTGTATCATAGACTTTTTTATTTTTCTTTTTATAACCAAGCTGATTAGCTGCATCAAGAACACGTTGTCTTGTTTCTTTAGGAACAGACAAAGTAGGATCATTATTTAAAATACGTGAAACACTGGCGCTTGATACTTTCGCTAATTCAGCAATATCTTTTATTGTTGCCATAAAAACCTCCATTCTATAGCTATTTTATCATTTAGTAAATTTGAAATCAATGTTTACTAAAATATTGTCTTCGTTTACAAAATGTCTATTCAAAGGTAAAATAAGGAGTAAAGAAATGAGGTAGTACAATGAAAATAAATGAATCAAAACATGGCTTTGTCGTTCAAAGAATGGTAGAAGTCAGTGAACTTAATGCAACAATGTATGAAATGGAACATATAAAAACCCATTTAAAACTTGCTTGGTTAAAACGTGATGAAGAAAATAAAACATTTGGTATTGCGTTTAAAACATTACCAAGTGATGATAGTGGGGTTTTTCATATTTTAGAACATTCGGTCTTATGTGGTTCTAAAAAATACCCGGTTAAAGAACCTTTTGTAGAATTAATGAAAAGTTCAATGAGCACTTTTTTAAATGCCTTGACTTTTGAAGATAAAACCTTTTATCCTATTTCATCTAGAAATAATCAAGATTTTATGAATCTAACAAAAGTTTATTTAGATGCAGTTTTCAATCCTTTGATTTTAAATAAAAAAGAAATCTTTTTACAAGAAGGCTGGCATATTGAAGCTATTGAAAAACCAACTTATAAAGGAGTTGTTTTAAATGAAATGAAAGGGGCTTTTTCAAGTCCTCGTGAAATTATGATGAATGCGTTGAATCGTGCTTTATTTAAAGACAACTGTTATCGATATGTTTCAGGGGGTGATCCTGAAGCCATCACTGATTTAACCTATGAACAATTTATCCAAACTTATCAAAAATATTATCATCCTTCTAATGCTTTTGTCTTTTTAGATGGAGATGTCCCACTTGATGATGTCTTAGAACTTTTAAATCAAGAATATCTTTCTTCAATGGAAGCAAATTTGCCAATAGAAGGACCGATTTATCAACAACCTGTTCAAGTTTCTAGACAAGTGGTGGATTATGAAATAGGGGAAGAAGAAAACGCTGAAAACAAATATCGCATGGCCTGGGGAAATGTGATTGGAAGTTATCAAGACTATGAAAAAGTTATTGCAATGCAAGTATTAAGTGATGTTTTATGTGGTGATAATCAAGCTGTTTTAAATAAAGCTCTTTTAGAAAAAGGACTTGCTGAAAATGTTTATTTAGCGATTAATGATGGTGAATTACAAAATTGGTGTCAATTAGAAGTTGATCATATAAAAGAAGAAGACTTAGATCAAGTTAAAGAAATTGTTTTTGATACGCTTCAAACATTGATTAAGGAAGGTATTGATCGTCAACAACTTGATGCAACACTTGCTTATTTAGAATTAAATTTAAAAGAAAGAAACTTTGGGGGTTATCCTCAAGGAATTATTTTTGGTTTCCAAGTACTAGAAAGTTGGCTTTATGGAGGCAAACCAGAAGCCCATTTAGAATATGGAAAGATCTTTGATGATTTGAAAAAGAAAGTAAATGAAGGATATTTTGAAAATCTTATCAAAGAAGTTCTTTTAGAAAATAAACATAGTTGTGAAATTGTATTAAAACCTTCAAAAGAGTCAGGAAAGATTCGTCGTGAAAAAGAAGAAAAGAAATTAACAAATGTTTTAAATTCTATGGCAGATGTTCAAAAACAACAACTACAAATAGAACAAAAACAATTAGATGCTTTCCAACAAACACCAGACACTTTAGAAAACTTAAATACTTTACCAAAATTAAATCTTGAAGATATTGAAGCAAAAGTACAAAAGATTCCTTCAAAGTTGATAGATTTAGAAGGATGCAAAGTTTTAAAACATCCAACAGAAACTAATGGTATTTATTATTATGCTCTTTATTTTAATATCGATCATTTAGATTTAAATCAAATCAGTACCTTATCTTTTATTTGTTCTTTATTAGGAAATGTCTCTACGACAAAACAGAGTGCTAAAGATCTTTCTACAAAGATTCGTCTTCTTTGTGGAACAATGAATTTTTCTATTAATACATATGAAACAGCTAATAAAGAAAATCAAATTTACTTCAAAGCAACATTTTCTACTTTAGAAGAAAATGAACAAGAAGCTTTACAACTTCTTGTTGAAATCTTACAAGAATCTGTTTTTGATCAAGAAAAAATGATTCATGATATTTTAAAACAACGTATTATTTCATTAAAACAAGCGATTACTATGTCAGGACATAGTTTATCAATGAAAAGAGTTTTAGCGATGGTAAGTCCTTCAGGTGTTATTGATGAATATAGTAGTGGAATTGCTTATTATAAATGGTTAAAAGAATTAGATGATCATTTTGATTTTGTTGCTTTAAAACAAAAATTAGAAAGTGTTTATCAAAATGTTTGTTTCTATAATCGTTTAACTTTATCTTTTACTGGAAATGATGATACAAACTTAGAAAAACAAGTTCTTTATTTAAAAGAAACATTAAAAATCTCTGATTCTTTAGAAAAAGCAATCATCAAACCTTTTTCTATTAAAAAAGAAGGAATTATAATTCCTTCAGATATTGCTTATGCCTCTAAAGGAGGTTATCTATTAGAGACTTCTAAAGTAACGCCACTTGCTTCAAATATCATTTCTTTAGCATATTTATGGAATGTAGTAAGAGTACAAGGAGGTGCTTATGGGACTGGTTTAGTATCACGTGCTTCAGGATTTACATGTTGTTATTCTTATCGTGACCCAAATGGAAAAGAATCTTTAAAGAAATATGAAAAATGTGGAACATTTTTAAAAGATTATTTAAAGGAAAATCATGATTTGACAGGGTTTATCATTGGCACACTTTCAGGATTAATGCCACTTATGATGCCTTATAATATTGGTAAATATGGTGATTTGTATTATTTTAATCAAAAAGATGAAAAAGCAAGACAAGAACAATTGGAAGCTATTTTAAATGTAGATAAGGATGAATTATTAGAAATTGCCAAGGGAATCGATGAAACTTTAGAAAAAGGTGGAATATGTATTATTGGTGGTAAAAACCAAATAGATCAATGTGATCTTGATGAAGTTATTTCATTATAAAAGAGGTGTTTTCGATGTTAGAAAAATACGATGTTTATTTAAGACCATTTAACTGTCAAAGAACATTGCATATTTATTTACCCAATGATTATTATCAAAGTAATGAAAGATATCCGGTTGTTTATATGTTTGATGGACATAATTTGTTTTTGAATAGTGATGCTACTTATGGTAAATCATGGGGCTTAGCTGATTTTTTAGATCATTATGATAAGAAATTGATTATTGTCGGGATTGAATGTAATCATGAAGGAAATGAAAGATTAAGTGAATATTGTCCCTATAATTTAAATAGTCGTTATTTTGGACGTGTTCAAGGAAAAGGTATTCAAACATTAGATTGGCTTGTATATGAATTAAAACCTATGATTGATCAAAAATATAGAACATATCCTTTTAGAGAATGTACAGCCATTGCAGGAAGTTCTATGGGTGGTTTGATGGCTTTTTATGGAGTTATCAAATACAACCAATATATTTCTAAAGCTGCTTGTTTATCACCAGCTTTTGGCCTATGTAAAAAACGTTTAGAAAGAGATCTTCCTCAAAATCTAAACCCTGATACACGTATTTATATGTCTTTAGGAACGGAAGAATTTAAAAGACCACAACGCTTTATTAAAAATATTCAAGAGTTTAATGATTATATTGTGTCTCAAGGTGCAACAAGTTATATCAATATTATTCCTGGAGGTCATCATAATGAAGCTGAATGGGAAAAACAAAATGAGTTGTATATGAATGTGATGTGGAAATAAGGAGATAAAAAATGATTAAACCTCAACGTTTAAAAAAAGGAGATAAAGTAGCTATTGTAAGTTTATCGGCAGGAACTTTAGGAGAAAAATGGGCTATTCATCGTTATTATATCGCAAAAGAAAGATTAGAAAATGATTTTGGTTTAAAAGTGGTTGTTATGGAAAATACGTTGAAGGGTATCAAATATCTTGATGAACATCCAGAAGCAAGAGCAAAAGATTTAATGGATGCTTTTAAAGATGATTCTATAAAAGCTGTTTTTAATGCGATTGGTGGAGATGATACGATTCGTTTACTTCCATATATTGATTTTGAAGTTATAAGAAATCATCCTAAAATATTTACAGGATATTCTGATTCAACAATTAATCATTTGATGATGTATAAAGCAGGGTTGGTTTCTTATTATGGATTAGCGGTGCTAACAACTTTATCTGAATATGTCAAAATGGATGATTATTCATTGGAAATGATGAAAAAAACATTATTCGAGCCAGTACAACAATTAGAAATATACAAAGCACCTTATTTCTACGATGACGATGATGAAATGATTCGATGGGATGAAAATAATATAAATGTTTTACGACAATATCATAAAGATGAAAATGGATATGAGGTCATTCAAGGAAATGGTGTTGTTGAAGGCGAATTGTTAGGTGGATGTTTGGATACTTTTATAGAGGTTTTAGGAACAGAGTTATGGCCGGATAAAGAAAAATGGAAAGGCAAAATTATGTTTTTAGAAACAAGTGAAGTAGATATGTCAGAATATCAATTAGCTTGGATACTAAGAAATTTCATGGCGCAAGGTCTTTTTGATGTGATAAATGGTATTGTTGTTGGTAAACCATCACGAAGAAAAAAATATGAAATTTATAAAAATGTTTATCAAAGAGTCATCGGGATAGAAGCGCATCATCCAGAGTTACCAATTTTATATAATGCTAATATAGGGCATGCACTTCCTATAGCTGTCATCCCTTACGGAGTGCGTTGCCGTTTAGATTTAGATAAAAAGACATTTACACTATTAGAATCTGCATGTAATCTTTAAAAGATTGAGAAAGTGAATCGTTTTACGATGATAAATATAAAATGAATGTGATGTGGAAATAAGGAGATAAAAAATGAAACCATTTTGGGAAGATGAATATTTAAATAAAGAAAAATCAACATTTGGAAATCCAAGTAAAGAGGTTAAAGAACTTGTTCCGTATTTAAAGAAAGATGCAAAGATACTTGATGTGGGTTGTGGAGATGGAAGACATGCTTTATACCTTGCAGGCTTGGGTTTTCAAGTAGATGCATTTGATTTATCAAAAAATGCGATTGAAAAAATAGATTATTTAAAACAAAAGAATAATTTAAATATTCATACATGGATATGTGATGTGTTAGATTATCCCTTTAGATATTCCTATGATTTAATCATTGTTCATGGTGTTTTACAATTTATTGATAAAACAAAACAACCACAAGTAATAGAGTTGTTAAAGAAATGGACAAATGTAAATGGATATCATGTTATTGCTTTATTTACAGATGAAGAACCTATTCCAGATGATTTAAAAGATGTTATGGTAGGTGTCTTTAAAAACGAAGAAATTAAAGATTATTATACAAACTGGAAAACCCTAATGTTTGAAAATAAAAAATTTCATGATGAACATGAAAATGGTATTAAGCATCTTCATGCTATGAATAAATTAGTGGTAAAGAAAATAGGGTAAACAAATATGAAAATAAGATGCTTTGAAGAAAATGATATAAAACCTATTTATGAATTATTAAAAAATGAATTAGGGTATGAAGTTGATTATAGTTTGTTTGTTTTAAGAGTACAGGAAATGATAAAAAATAATTATTTGATATATGTAGCTTGTATGGAAAATAAAGTTGTTGGTTTTATTGGAATAGAAGTAAGTTATGTCTTTGAACTTCCAAAACAAATAATGAGGGTAAATGCTCTTGCTGTTGATAACAATTATCAAAACAAAGGGATTGGGAAACAACTTATACAAGTGGTTGAAAAATATGCCAAAATAAATAATTTAGCTGCGATTACTTTGAATAGTGGGATTTCTAGAAAAATAGCACATATTTTTTATGAAAAACAAGGGTATTCTAAAAAAGGTTATAGCTTTATTAAATATCTAAAATAGGGGTATAAAATGAATATTGAATTATACGATAAAATCAAAAATCTTTATTTAAAATATCATAAAGAAAAAACATGGAATCATGTAGAAAATGTAGCCAAAGAAGCTAAAAAGCTTGCAATTCAATATCATTTAGATATTGAAAAATGTATGATAGCTGCTTTGTTGCATGATATCAGTGCAATCCTTTCACCAGAGGATATGTATAAATATGCTAAAGAATTAGGGTATCAAATAGATCCAAGTGAAGAAAAATATCATTTCTTATTGCATCAAAGAATTTCTAAAGAAATAGCACGTATTTATTTTCATATTGAAGATGAAGATATTTTATCAGCAATTGAATGTCATACAACTTTGAAAAAAGAAATGAATGATTATGATAAAATTGTTTTCTTAGCGGATAAGCTTGCATGGGATCAAGGAGGAATACCTCCTTATTATCAGCAATTAAAAGAAGCAATCAATATTTCTTTAGATAAAGGATGTTATTGGTTTATAAGTTATCAATTTGAAACACATCAACTTCTTATGCCTCATACTTGGTTATTAGAAGCTTATGAAAAATTAAAACAGACAAATGAAGGCAAATAGTGTCGGGAGAAAATCTTTTTTCTTAACTATAATACAAGTACAGTAGAGAAAAGGAGAAAAAACATGGATTGGGTAAATGCAATTGAAAAAGCAATTCAATATATTGAAGATCACTTAATAGAAGATATAACAGTAAAAGATGTTGCAAAATATGTTCATATTTCTGAATTTTATTTTCAAAAAGGATTTGCTATGTTATGTGGATTTACTATTAGTGAATATATTCGTAAAAGAAGATTATCGCTTGCGGGTAATGAAATTGCTGGAAGTGATATAAAAATTATTGATATTGCCATAAAATATGGTTATGATTCGCCAGATAGTTTTACCAAAGCTTTTACACGTTTTCATGGTGTAACACCAACAGTTGCTCGTAAGAAGCATACAACTTTGAAATCCTTTGCTCCACTGAAACTAACAATAGCTTTAGAAGGAGGATATCTTATGGATTACAAGATTGAAAGAAAAAAAGCGTTTAAAGTTATCGCAAATGAAAAAACGTTTGCTTATGAAAATGCTAAAAAAGTCATTCCTGATTTTTGGAAAGAACATTATCAAACAGGCAAAGGAAAAGTTGTTAGAGGAGTTTATGGAATTAACATTGATAAACAAATGGGGCAAGAAAACTTTGATTATTTAATTGCAGATCCTTATCAAGAACAAGTTATTCCAGAAGGCTTTGTGTTAGAAACTATTCCTGAATTTGAATGGGCAATTTTTCCATGTGTTGGCGCAATGCCTAAAGCCTTGCAAGATGTAAATATTAAAATATTTACAGAGTGGTTACCGGCATTAAAAGATTATGAATTTGCTGCTGGATATTGTGTAGAATATTATGATGATCCAATAAAATATCTTAAAGGTACATTGGATGAAAATTATTATTGTGAAATTTGGATTCCTATTAAAAAAAGATAAAAGAAATCTCTAATAGAGTTATTTTCTATTAGAGATTTTTATTTGATAAGATATCCATTAAAAATGGAACAAGTTTTTCATTAGACATTTCATCTAGAGAAGAAATAAGACGATATTCACTGTGTTCTTCAGGATCTAATTGAATTGTATAATCATTTGTATTTTTTAAAGTACAAATATAAACAAGACGAGTAAACATCGTATTTTTACCTTTATCAAAATTACTATCTTCATGAATGATTTGTTTTACTTCAACATCTAAATTAACTTCTTCTTTAGCCTCTCTAATTAAAGCTTCTATAGGTGTTTCAAAGTCTTCTACAGAACCTCCAGGGATATCCCAATATTCAGGATATACATTTGGTTTTCCTCTTTTGATAATACTTCTTTTAATGATAAGATACTTGTCATTGATTTTCATTAAACCATGGACAATAAGTTTGTTTCGAAATTCTTTCATCTGATTTTCCTCCTTATGGGTGAGTTCTATTATAAATTTGTTTTCAATAAAAATGCAATGAGAAAAATATGATATAATAAAATCAATAAAGATTAGAGGAAATGTGTATGGATGAAAATAAAAAATGGATTGATTATATTATTGAATTACAAAGTTTAGCACAAGCTGGACTTACTTATGGAAAAGATGTTTATGATCAAGAACGCTATGAACGTATTCGCCAACTTTCCGCTATGATGATGGCAGATATTTCAAATAAACCAGTAGAACAAGTAGAAGGACTTTTCTGTAATGAGGTAGGGTATCAAACACCCAAAATTGATACACGTGCTGCTATTTTTAAAGAAGATAAAATCTTACTTGTACAAGAGAAAAATGGAACATGGGCATTACCTGGTGGTTGGTGTGATGTCAATGTCTCAGTTATGGAAAATACGATAAAGGAAGTAAAAGAAGAAGCAGGACTTGATGTTGTTGTTAAAAATGTCATTGCAATTCAAGATAGAGAAAAACATAATCAACCAATCTATGCTTATAAAGTATGTAAAATATTTATGCTTTGTGAAGAAGAAGGTGGTGTTTTTAAAGAAAATAGTGAAACAATAGGTTTTGATTATTTTAGAAAAGATGATCTTCCTATACTTGCTACAGAGAAGAATAATGAAGAACAAATTCAAATGTGTTTTGATGCTTATAAAGCAGGAGAAAATTGGAAAACATATTTTGATTAAGGAGGCATATTTATGGGATTTTTTACGAAGAAAAAACAAACACTATCATTTCCTTTTGATGATCAACAAAATACAGCATGCATTGTATG
>JABLTO010014091.1_pt1 | contig 33440 bp, 25 predicted proteins | sample 7160091 | NCBI WGS metagenome assembly JABLTO01 (sample SAMN14651225, study PRJNA627086) | human gut metagenome | isolation source: feces | host: Homo sapiens
ACGCAGGTAATCCTAACGGATTGCCGAGTATTGGGCGCAGCGAAAGCGGAAATCCGCCTCCCAAAATCGGAGTTCGGATTACTCTCTTTCGGCTAGGCACACGGGAGTTGAACCCGATATGCCCTGTAATTAAAAAATCACCATCTTTTTGAACCGTTGTCTTAGCTGGGCGTTGGCCTTGCTTCGTCCGCCGGAAACAAAAATATAATCATTTTTTTGCTTACAGGGTCGGAGAGTTTAAACAGAGCAAATTTGTGTGAAAGACAAGGCAAAAACGCAGTTAATACTGTCGTATTAACGAGTATTTTAACGCAGTATTTTCACAAATTTGCCTGTTTAAGCCATATTGTGTTCGACTCCCGTGCGCCTAATCTAAAAACTAATGCTGCGGCGGATATGCCGCAGTCCCTATAAATAAAATGATAAGAGAGGGATTGTCATGATGAAGAAAAATTCTATTCTGCGCCGGTGTGCCGTTTTGCTGCTGGCAATTTCCTGCGTGCTGAGCAGCATGATGCTGCCGGCCTTTGCGGATGCACAAAGCGAGGTCGGTACTGCGGAAAATCCGTATTTGATTGAAAGCGCCGATGCGCTCGTTCAGCTGGCCGCTGCCGTTAATGACGGGAACAATTCCGATATTTGTGTGCGTCTTGCCGATGACATTGTCATAGACGGCAGCTGGACGCCGTTTGGAAAGAATGCGGTGTTTCCGTTTCGCGGTACGTTTGACGGTGACGGACATACCGTAACCGTAACGGTCGATGATCCTAATCTCAGCTATTTTGGCTTTTTTGGATGCCTGGAGGATGCAACGGTGAAAAACCTTACCGTTTGCGGTGAGGTTTATTGTTCTGAGCCGTACGCCTATGTCGGCGGCATCGCCGGAAGAGCCAGGGGCAATGTCACTCTGGAACAATGCGTGAGCCGTGTAAATGTTTCTGCGCTTGCACGGGGCAGCGCCGGCGTCGGCGGTCTGATCGGCGGCTATGACGCCAATATGGACTATGCGTGGAAGGATATCTGTCTGCGCCTGAATGACTGTACCGGCGACGGGCTGATTATGGTAACCGGCACCGATGCAAATGCCTATGTCGGCGGTATGGTCGGCAGCAACAAAAATTGCACGCAGCTTACCGGCTGCGCAAGCCTTGGCACCGTCTATGCGCCGGGCGCCTATGTGGGTGGTCTTTTGGGTCAGGCCGGCTATCAGGCCGGTGAGTGCTATCCTGCCATCACGGACTGTCGGGTTGAGGCGGCGCTGTGCGGCGCAGACGGCAAGACCGGCCGCCTGTACGGCAGGGGAACGATCGCCGTGGAACGGGTAACCGGGAGCGGCACAAACGATGCGGTGCTTGCCGACATGACCGATCAGCTTCTTTTAACCGAATCGCAAAAGTATGCGGCCGTGTATGCGGTTTCGTCAAAAGTTTCCGCGGGTGAGGCAATCACCCCGTTAAAGGACGGCAGCATTGCGGACGAGACGGTTGCGTTTTCGTGCAGCCAGGGCGAAAAAGATATGCAACACGGTTATTTGATTTGTGATGCACAGGGAATCCGTTTGGCAAAGAAAAATGAAACGGGGAGCATTGTCACCGAGACGGCAACCCTTATGTGGAGCGACCAAAGCGGAAACTGTCTGCGCAAGCCGATTACGGTTCATATCTATCCGGGATCTGAGGACGCATCGCGGAAACTGATGGACAGTATCGCAAAAACCTATGCAAACCGATCGGGCGAATGGGTTGTCTTTGACATGGCGGTTTATGAAAAGCTGGGCTTTGGCGAAAATACGACCGATAAGGACAATTACCGCAATCTGACCGTCAATGCACTGGCATCCGACAATGCGCTGGTGACAGACCGTGCCAAGGGCGAAATTATCTTATCCGCACTGGATACCGATACGGCAAACCTGACCCCCTATGGCAGTCAGATATCTTATAGCAACGCAGAGAAAATGCAAAATATGCGCTATGGCGAGAGTCAGTACATCGCGCCGTGGGTGCTGCTTGCCGAAGAAGCCGGGCAGCTTGTGCTGACCGATGCGCAGCGCAGCGCAATGGTTCAGACACTGACGTCCGCTCAGGGCGAAAACGGTCGCTTCTATTCCATCTGGGGAACGGAAAAATACGATGACGTTGATACCACCGGCACGGCGCTGGCTGCGCTGGCACGGCTTTATGATACCGACCCGGCGGCAAAGGAGCTTGCTGACCGTGCCATCGAGGGGCTGAGCCGCGCCCAGAGTGAAAACGGCTCGTTCGGCAACATCAATTCGGATGCCATGGTGATTTGCGGCCTGGCTGCGATGGGGATTTCTCCGTCTGACGATTCCCGTTTTGTAAAGGTCGGCGGCAGTCTTGCCGATGCGGTGCTGCTCTACCAAAACGATAACGGTGACGGATTTACCGCAGGATATGTTTCCGGCACCCAGGGGGAAAAGGCGAAAGCCCTTGCAACAGAACAGGGATTCCGCGCTTTGGTCGTGCTGGAACAGATGAAAAAGAGCGATGCGTTTAACGTATACAGCCAAAAGATACAGGGCGAGACACTGGTAAAGACCGAGCGAAAGCAGTATACGGCCTCCGCCGCCGGCAAGGCAGAGGAGGAGCCTGCTGAGAGCGGCGATGCTTCGCAAGGATCGGTAGAGAGCGATACCGTTACGGTCAGCCTAAAGGTTTTGGCAGAGAATAATACCGCCTGGCTTTCGGCAAATGTGACCGCGAAAAAGGGAGACAGTGCGGCAGACGTCATCAGAAAAGGCCTGGGCAGCGCCAATATGAGTGCGGTCGGGGTTGAGGACGGCTACATTCAGTCGGTGACATGGCAGGGTCAGACGCTTTCGCAGTTCGATCGCGGCGCAAACTCCGGCTGGCTCTATCAGGTGAACGGAAAATCACCGGCGGTTGGCATATTGGATTATAAGGTGCAAAACGGCGATGCAATTACGCTTTATTATACGGCGGACTATACAAAAGAAGAGGATGCAAAAATATGGAGCGGCAGCGGCAGTAACCGCGGCAATGCTGTAAAAAACAGCGGTCAGACCGCAGCCTCTGATGCAGAAAAAGAGACGGAGCAAGAAAATATTCCTGCCTTCCTTGACGTTGACGCCAATATGTGGTATTTTAATATGGTACAGTATGTTTGCCGCGCAAAGCTGATGCAGGGCATTTCGGCAGATCGGTTTGCGCCGGAGGACGCGATGACCCGTGCCATGTTTGTTACCGTACTCTATCGGATGGACGGCGCGGCAAAGACCGATGCGGCTGCTGCGTTTGCGGATGTCGCGGCGGATACCTGGTATGCTCCGGCAGTGGCCTGGGCAAAGGAAAACGGTATTGTAAACGGTGTGACGGATACGTTGTTTGCGCCGGAGGAAAATGTCACACGCGAACAGATGGCGATGATTCTGATGCGCTATGTTGGAGAAAAGGGCTTTGACACCGGCGCGGTAAAGGAGACGGATGCCGTTTCCTATCAGGACAGCGCAGAGATCGCCGAGGATGCCAAGGAGGCGGTTTCCTCTGCTGCAAAGTACGGATTGATGTCCGGAAACCCGGATGGCACCTTTAGCCCGAAAGCGATGGCAACCCGTGCCGAGGCAGCGGCCATTCTGATGCGCGTACATCAAAATTGGATCGCAAAGTAAATGAAGCAGCATAGGAGTCAATGACAATGAGGGATTTTCAATCAGCAGCCGCGGCCGGCGCGGCGATTGCAGTCGGTGCGGCTGCCTATCTTTCCTGCAGCAATCAAATCGTGGGTGCGTTCTTGTTTTCGGTAGCGCTGTTTACCATTTGTGTGCTAAACCTGAACCTCTACACCGGAAAGGTCGGCTATTTCTTTGAAACAACCGAAAAGGCGGCCATTGCCGTGACATGGCTGGGCAACCTGACGGGCGGCGTGATTGCGGCTCTGCTGCTGCGCCTTGCAAAGCCGGAGCTGACGGAGAGGGTTTCGCTGCTGATTCAGGGAAAGATGGGGCAAAATCCCCTGCAAACCGCAATTTTGGCAATGTTTTGCGGCATGATGATGTATATTGCAATCCATAACTACCGCTACCACAAAAGTGATCTTCATCGGGTTTTGGGCATCGTACTTTGCATTATGGCATTCATTATCTGCGGTTTTGAGCATAGCATTGCTGACATGTGCTATTTTACCCTATATGTGCATTCGTGGCCGACATTTGGCTATGCCGTCTGCTATATTCTGCTGGTTACCCTCTTTAACGGCGTCGGGGCAACCCTGTACCGACTGTTGACAAGGGGAAACATATAGAAGATCATCGCTTGGGCGATACTGAAAAGGACTGTTTTTCTGCAAAAACAGTCCTTTTTTTGTAAAAAGCATTATGTTATAATGCTATCATAAACGCAAATAAGGCGCCGTGCGGCAAAGGAGAGAAGAACAATGAAAATTTTAAATTTCGGATCCTGTAATATTGATTATGTCTATCGTCTGCATCATATTGCAGCACCCGGCGAGACGCAGAAAAGCGATGATTTACAGACGTTTGCCGGCGGAAAGGGACTGAATCAGTCGGTGGCGATTGCAAAGGCCGGCGGCAGAGTTTGCCATGCAGGCTGCATCGGCACGGACGGTGACATGCTGCTTCATACCTTGCAGGAAAACGCGGTAGATACCGCCCTGCTGCAGCGCATGCCGCAAAAAAACGGACATGCGATGATTCAGGTCAGCGAGACGGGCGAGAATGCGATTATTGTCTATCCGGGAACCAACGCCATGATTCGGGAGGATTATGTGGACGCCGTCCTCTCCCATTTTTCAAAGGGAGATATTTTGGTGCTGCAAAACGAGATTAACTGTCTGTCTTACATTCTGTCATGCGCCCATCAGAGGGGCATGACCGTCATTTTAAATCCATCCCCGATCCAGGATGCGCTGCGGAGCCTGGACTTTCATAAGATATCTTACATGGTTTTAAATGAGATTGAGGCAGTTGCGCTCTTTGGCGGCGATGATGCGCAAAGCAGTGCGGCGATTGCGGCCGAGCAATACCCGAATCTGCGCATCGTATTGACCCTGGGCGAAAACGGCTCTGTCTATCGGGAGGGCAGTGTGGTTTGGCATCAAAATGCTTTTCGGGTCAAGGCGGTGGATACCACGGCCGCCGGTGATACCTTTATGGGTTATTTTGTGGCCGGGCTGGCAAAAGGACAGCCAATCCCCGAAATATTAAGGCTTGCCTCTGCCGCGGCGGCAATGGCAGTATCCAAGGAGGGGGCTGCGCCCTCCATCCCTTATCTTCACGATGTGGAATGTGCGGTTGATACGATGGAGGAGGCAGCCGTGCGTGTTGACGATATCGCGGTAATGCGGCAAAAGCTGGAAAAGTACGTCAGCGAGCATCTAAAGGACGTTACACTCAAAGGTCTGGCAAAGCACTTTAACTATTCCTATTTTTCCGCACCGGGACTGATCAAAAAATGCACCGGCCTGGGCTTTACCCCGTATGTCCAGTCGGTCAGAATGGCGCGTGCGGCCAAGCTCCTGCGGGAGAGTGATCTTGCGGTCGCCGAAATTATTGAGCAGGTCGGCTATCAAAACGATAGCTTTTTCCGCCGAAAATTTAAGGAGGCGTACGGAAAAACGCCGGCGCAGTACCGCAAAAAGCACTAGCGCGGTGCATAAATAGCAACATAGAACGGAAAATATTTTTCAATCGGTATAGTTTTTGGAATCCGTGGGAATCCTAATCGAAAGAAGTTGTATGCAGCTTTTTTGGGAGAGGGTGACCACAGTGGGGCAAAAAACAAAGATTACGGCAAACCTTGCCGAAAGTCGTCGCTACATCGAAAAACGATTCTGTGCGGAACAAAACTTTGATTTTGTGATCCGTGATTTTAAGGTGCGTTTTGAAGATGGCTATGCGGACGGCTTTTTAATTTTTTATGACGGAATGACAGACAAAACCTTTATCAACCGTGATATTATGCGCAGTCTGCTGCAAAGCGGTGTGCCGGAGCCGTTGTCCGCGCCGCGCCGTGAGACTATTTTTGAAAAGATGACGCCCTTTGGCCCCTTAACCATTGATGAGGACTTTGAATCCGCCATCACCGATACCGCTTTTGGGCACTGTCTGATATTTGTCGATGGCTGTGACTGTGCCTTTGCGGCAGATGTCAAGGATTGGGGCGGCCGTGATGTGGGGCAGCCGATCTTAGAATCCAGCCTTTCCGGCCCGCAGGAGGCGTTTAATGAGGTCATCATGACCAATCTTGCGCTGATCCGCAAAATACTGAAAACCCCGGATCTGATTGCGGAAAAGGTAGATGTCGGCAAGGAAAGTCAGACCCCGTGCGGCATTTTATATCTGCGCGGGGTAACCAATCAAAAATTGGTGGACGAGGTGCGCCGCCGACTGTGCAATATTGACGTGTCTTATATCTTCTCTACCGGGGATATCGATATGCTGATGGAGGAGGACACCTTTTTCCCGGTGACGCATACCTTAAAGACTGAGCGCCCGGATCGCGCCGCCGCCATGCTGGCGGAAGGCAAGGTGGTTGTTATCGTTCAGGGCAGCCCGTTTGCGCTGGTCTTTCCGACCACGGCGACCGACCTGATCGAGGCGTCAGAGGATCATTATGTGCGCGTGACAGAGGCCAACTATATGCGCCTGGTGCGTTTGATGGGAATGCTTTTGGCAGTGTTTTTGCCGGGTCTGTTTGTGGCGGTACTGCTCTATCACCATGAACTGCTGCCCACCGATTTGTTGATTGCCATTGAGGCAAGCCGTGAGCCGGTACCGTTTCCTCTGGTTGCCGAGCTGATTTTAATGGTGCTGGCCTTTGAACTGATTAAAGAGGCGTCGGTGCGCGTTCCAAGCCCGGTCGGGTCAACCCTGGGGATCATCGGCGGTCTGATTTTGGGACAAGCCGCTGTTGAGGCCAATATCGTCAGTCCGCTTTTGATTATTATTGTCTCGATCGCCGGCCTCGGCATTTTTGCAACCCCGTCCGTCAGCCTGTCGCGTTCCCTGTCGCTGATGCAGTTTTTTTATATCATTCTCGGCGCGGCGGCCGGGCTGTTGGGAATCGTCTGTGCGTTTTTTGTCAGTACCGGGATTCTGGCGGCCTCCGAGACCTACGGGGTACCGTTCCTGTCGCCGATCAGTCCCAAAAACGGGGATTCTGCATGGGAAAGCATCCTGATTCGGCCGATCTGGAAACGGGAGCGGCGGCCGCGGAATCTTCGGACACAGGATCCTGCCCTGCAGCCGCACATCAGCCGCAAATGGACGAGGCATACGGAAGACGAATCCGATATGCCCTGTGATTGAAAAATCACAAACCATATCGGGTTCGTGACAAGGAGGATCGATCATGAGAGAAAAGCGAAGATATTTGGGAAAATGGGAGCTTGGCTGCATGGTTTTTCATGCGTGTTTGTATAAGATGTTTACGGCCTATCCGGCACAATTTTTCAGAATCAGCGGCAGCGCTGCTGCTCTTACGGCACTGTATAGCGGCGTCGTCTTTCTCATCGTTTTATTTCTGATACTGATGCTGCTCCGAAAATTCGGGGTTTTGTCCCGGCTGTTTGCGCACGGCAGTACGGCGCACGGCGCGGTGCGCTGTCTGCTTGCCATCTATTGGCTTTTTGGGCTGGTTTATGCACTGCAATCTTTTTTGTACGTCTTACATCATATCTCCTATATGCGTTCGCCCGATTGGTTTTTAATCCTGTTCTTTTTGATCGGCGCAGGGGTCACGGCGCTTTGCGGCGCAAAGGCCGTTTACCGCATGCACTCTCTGATGGTGCCGCTCATCGGCACAGCGGCCATTGTGATTGCCATCCTGGGTCTGAAATATGCCGAGCCGCTCTACTTGACACCGATTCTGGGAAACGGCGCCGCAGCGGTATTCGGAGCGGGACTTTCCACGCTTTTTTTGTACAGTGACAGCGTTTTGATATTGCAGCTGATTCCGCGCTGCCGCAAAGAGGTAAAGCCGGTACGAACCGTCATGATCGGGGCAAGCCTGGCGGTACTGTGCAATGTGGTGCTGATGCTGCTTTCCGCCATGTCCTATCCGGCAGCGATGGAGCCTTATGTCTCAGTGCTGCTTTATCCGCTGACTAAGGCGGCCTACTTCGGAAAGTTCTGGTCCAGACTGGATGCACTGTATTTGCTTGCCTTTTTGGTATCCGCTTTTCTTTACGGTTCGATGGCGCTGCATTTGTTTCTTCTGGCCGTCGGCGAAAGAAAGGGAAGCTTTTTTGGGAAACGGTTGGCGGCCGCTGTACTTTGCCTGGTCGTATGTATGCAGCTGACCGGCTGTTATGACGGGAGAGAGGTCGAGGAAAGCGCCTATGTGATTGCGCTTGGCGTGGACTTAGATAGTGATGCAAATCGTCGCTATACGTTTCAGCTATCCAATCCGCTGGAGCTGGGCGGCAGCCGGGATTTGGAAAGCGAGAATCGCGGAGAGGAAAATACGTCCGGGAAAAATCATACGGTCAGCAATATTACCATTGCGGCTGAGGATTTTTACATGGCACAGGGAAAGCTGAAAAGTTATCTCAGCAAAATGCCGGAGCTTTCGCACCTAAAGGTGATTGCCTTTTCCAAGCAGGCAGCACGGGCAGGGATTTTGGATCAGGCCACCCTGTTTTATCAGAATGCACAGGTACGTCCCAGTGTCAATGTATGTCTGGTGGATTCGGCACAGGAATTTTTAAATCAGGTAAACCCCAGTCTGGAGGAAAGCACGGCGCGGTATTATGAGCTGCTGTTTCAAAACCGCAATACCCCCTATGCGCCGGTGACCGAACTGCGCGAATTTGTGGCAAGAGCCGCAGAGGATGGCTGGGATCCCGTTTTGCCGATTGCAAATAACGAAAAATTGGAGGGAATGGGGGTTTTTCAAGATGGCGTCTTGGTTTTGGAAATGGATGCGGAATCGGCTATGCTCTATAAATTACTGTCGGGTGAAGCAAGAGAGGTGACGGTGCACGCCGGAGATACCACCTATTTTATGACCGGAAAGCACCGTATGCAAATTCGTACCGATCCGGGCGGCACACCACCCAAAATTGCGGTAAAAAGCCGGATCCGTGCCTATCCGGCAGATGGCGGCGGCCAAAATGACGCGGCGCAGCTCTCGGCACAGCTGGAGGAAAAAATGACAGAATTTTTAAAGGACACCCTGCGCAGCGGCGCCGATGTGCTGGGAATCGGTGCGCAGCTGCGGACGGCGTTTCGGACGCAGGCGCAGTGGGAGGCGTTCTCCTGGCGTGAGAAACAAACAGAGTTTGACATATTCAGTCAAACAACCATACAATACGAGAAAATGGAGTAAACCGACAAAACACCGCGCAATTTACAAATAATGGTTGACAAATCCTGGAAGATCATGTATAATACCGTCATAAGAGGTCTTTCTCTCTTATATTTTATGTTTGGGTGGTGGATTATATCATGTCTAAGGGAATTATCAGACAAATCGATGAATTAGGGAGAATTGTGCTCCCGAAGGAAATGCGTAAATCGCTGGATATTGATTCCAAAGATCCGCTGGAAATCATTATGATGGAAAACGGATTTATGATTAAAAAATGTCCGGTGGATTGTGCGCTTTGCGGCAGCACCGAAGATCTGGTAGATTATGAGGTGGCTGCAGGCACTGACCATAAGGAAGTAAAAAAGGTTTGCGCATCTTGCCTTAAAAATTTGGCACAGATTGCAAACCAAAGCGAGACAACAGGGATTTAAAAAACGCTGTCGGCAAGTCCGACAGCGTTCTTCTTTTCTCCGTTAGGAATGGTGATAGCCGCCGTTATGAGAGGGAGGCGTTTTTTTCGCCGTGTTTTGCGAATCTCCCTTTGGCTGGGATTTGTCCCCGGCAGCGTTCTTTTTTCCGCCGCGATGCCGCCGCCGGCGCCGGGGTTTTTGTTCCCCTGTATCCTTGCGGTCGGCTTGCGCATCGGACGGAGACGGCTTTTCTTTATTTTCTTTTTCCGAAGGCTCCGCCTTTAAAACCGATTCCTCCGGGGTATCGTTTCTCTCGCCGGGCGCAGCGTCCTCCTGCTTTGCGGACGGCTTGCCGCGCTTTGACAGCGGCTGAAATTCACCGAGCTTATAGTTTTCAAATTTCACCAGATCGCCGTTGTCATCCAAAAACTTTACCCGTACCTGTCCTTTTAAGGTCGCAGTGTCTGCGACAGTTCCGATGCCGTCCGGGGTGCTGACCTTTTCCCCTCTGCGCGGCATTTTTTTCAGCATATCGTCATAGACATTCTGCTCGTATTGCAGACAACACATCAGCCGTCCGCACACGCCGGAGATTTTGGTGGGATTTAAAGACAGCCCTTGTTCCTTTGCCATCTTGATGGAGACGGGGTGAAAGTCGTTTAAAAATCCGCTGCAGCAGAGATAGCGGCCGCAAATGCCGTAGCTGCCAAGCTGCCGTGCCTCATCGCGCACACCGATCTGGCGCAGCTCGATGCGCGTCCGAAAGATTCCGGCCAGGGACTTTACCAACTCGCGAAAATCCACCCGACCGTCCGCGGTAAAGTAGAACAAGAGCTTGCTGCGGTCAAAGGTATATTCCGCATCGACCAGCTTCATGTCCAGGTGATGCTCCGCAATTTTTTCCACGGTAATGGTAAAGGCCTCTTTTTCCTTTTCTTTATTTTCTTCTGCCTGCCGAAAATCCGCCTCTGTCGCAATGCGGATAATGGGCTTGAGCGGCGGAATAATTTCTTCCTCCGCGACCATTTTGTTTGCAATCACAACCTTGCCCATCTCAACGCCGCGCGCGGTCTCTACCAGAACATGGTCGCCGATGGCGGCGGTATGACCGATGGGGTCAAAGTAATAGGTCTTTCCGGCACTGTTGAATTTAACTCCTAAAATTTCTACCATGGATTTCCTCCCAGTATTCCACTGCCATGCAGAGCACGGCGGCAGAGTAATTTGCATTTTGTTCGATCATTTTCTGATAATCAAGCGTAATTTCACACAGGCGCAGCGCCGAACGGCTCCGAAGCCGCGCACAAAAATCGGTAAGCGCCGCGGTTTGATCGGTGTTGACGATGCCGGCGTGCTGCGGATTTAGCTTATAGAGCATCGCGTCCCGGAAAAAGGATAACACAACGCCTAAGATAAAGGAAATATCGGCGCGGTTCTTTTTTAAAAACCGAATCCAATCGTACATATCCCGATAAGTTCCGCCGCTGAGCGCGGCGATCAGACGAATGCTTTCCCCGCGCATAGCCAAGGCGCTGTCGTCCTCAAAAAGCGAGAGCGCACGGCCGATCGATCCGCCGCTCAAAATGGCGCATTGCTGCGCCGCCGTGGGTGCAGCTTGCCTTTGGCGGATCAAATAATCCTGAACCTGTTCCTGAGAGAGCGGATGCAGGCGGAGGATCGGGGATCGGGAGCGAATGGTCGGCAAAAATGCGTTGGCGTTTTCTGCCAGCAAAAGAATCACGCAGTAATCCGGCGGCTCCTCAAAAACCTTAAGCAGACTGTTTTGTGCCGCCGCCTGCATGGTGTCCGCATAAGGCAGAATATAAACCTTGTACGGTGCGCGGTAGGGACGGATATAAATATCCCGTTTCATGGTGCGTATCGTATCGACCAGTACGGGTGTTTCCCGTTTGCCGGTGTCGTAGAGCAGGTTTGTAACAATTGTAAAATCCGGGTGGGTGTGCGGATCGTCCGTCTCCAAAAGGGCCGCGGCAAATGCCGTCGCGGTCGTCATGCGGCCGGTGCCGCTCGCACCCTCTAAAATATAGGCATGTCCGATATGCCCGGAGTGAAGCGAATGGCGAAGCTGTGAGACAACCGTTTCGTTGCCGATAATCGTATCCAGCGGCATGGGCGCTTCCTCCTTTTTCTTTATTTTATGACGGTGATTTCTGATGTGTCGGTTTCGGTCTGCAAAAATGCCAGCGTTTCCTCGTCAACACACTGTCCCGGAACGGTCAGCGCCGCCCCCGGCGGACAAACCGAAATGATTTGCGCCGCAGTTCTGCCAAGCGCATCCGCAAGCGGCAGGGTTTCTTTCTGTGCCATAAAGGCCGCACGCGGTGTGCAGCGCATCTTCGGCATCGGCAGCGGACGGAGCGGCTGCTCCTTTGGTGCTGCCGCAGCGGCGTCGATTTCTGTCAGTGCGCGCTGCAGCGCGGCGATATCCTCCGCGGTATCGGCGACGGTAAGGATGCACACCACCGTATTAAAATCCGCCATTTCCGGATAGATGCCATAGCGTTGTTTCAAAAGTGCCGCGGCCTCTGTGCCGGAATATACGCTGCGCCGAAAATCAATCACCAGCCGCATGGGATCCTGTGCGCGGTGCAGCGTGCCCTCATCGGCAAAGTCCAATGTGCCGCGCGCGCGGATTGCCTGTTTCAGGCGGTCAATCGCCCGAAGCAGCGGCGTCGGGTCGGCCTCTTGCATGGTGAAAATCGCCTCTTCCATAGAACTCATAAGGAGATAAGAGGGACTTGTTGTTTGCAAAAGATAAAGCGCGTCAGACACCGTCTTTGGCGCAATGGAAGAATCCGCTCCGAGATGGAGCAGGGAGCATTGACCGAGCGCCGGCAGCGTTTTATGCGCACTCTGTATGACTAGATCGGCGCCCTGGCTGAGCGCAGACGGCGGAAATGCCGGGTCAAAGCAAAAATGCGCACCGTGTGCCTCATCCACAATCAAAATCTTTTGGTTGCGATGCAGCAGATCCGCGATTTCGGATAGCGGCGTGCAGATGCCGTAGTAGGTGGGGCTGACCAGCAGCATACCGGCAATGTCCGGGTGTTCATGCAGCGCCTGCACCACCTGATCTTTGAAAAAACCGGTGTACAGACCGCGTTCCCGGTCAAAGACGGGGGACAAAAAGACCGGGGTCACACCGGCGAGGATCAGGGCAGAAATCACGGATTTATGACAGGTGCGATCGACCAACAGGGCTTGTCCCTCTTTGCAGGCCGCCAAAACAGCGGCCTGAAGACCCAAGGTAGAGCCGTTGGTCAGATAAAAGGTGTGTCCTGCGCCAAACGCCTTTGCGGCGCTTTCCTGCGCCTCCTTTAAGATGCCGGACGGATGCTGCAAATCATCGGTCTCGTCAAATTCCGTCACATCAAGGGAAAAAGCGTCCCTTGCCCACGCCGCATCAAGACCCCGGCCGCCCTTGTGACCGGGGATATGAAAGCGGATGCGGTCTTTTTGAGAAAATGCTTTTAAAGCGTGATAAAGCGACATGGATTAAAACCGAACGGCGTCACGGATATAGGGGATCAGATCCTCGATTTTAACGCGTTCCTGTTCCATGCTGTCGCGGTGGCGAATCGTTACGCTGCCGTCCTCTTCCGAGTCAAAGTCGTAGGTAATACAAAACGGCGTACCGATTTCGTCCTGGCGGCGGTAACGCTTGCCGATGCTGCCGGATTCATCAAATTCACACATAAATTCAGCGGCCAGGCTCTGATAAACCTCTCTTGCCTTGTCGGACAGCTTTTTCGACAGCGGCAGAACGGCAGCCTTAATCGGCGCCAGCGCCGGGTGAAAATGCATCACGGTGCGGACATCGTTCTTTTCCGGGTCGATGACTTCTTCGTCATAGGCCTCAACCAAAAATGCCAGCGTGACGCGGTCGGCGCCAAGCGACGGCTCAATGCAGTACGGAATGTACTTTTCGCCGGATTCCGGGTCATTGTATTCCATTTTTTCACCGCTGTGGTTGCTGTGCTGCTTTAAGTCAAAATCGGTGCGGTCCGCAATGCCCCAAAGCTCGCCCCAGCCAAACGGGAACATAAACTCAATGTCCGTGGTTGCGTTGCTGTAATGGGAAAGCTCCTCCTTTTCGTGATCGCGGAGCTTGATGTTCTCCTCGCAGATGCCGAGCGAGAGCAGGAAGTTCTTGCAGTAGTCCTTCCAGTATGCAAACCACTCAAGGTCGGTGCCGGGCTTACAGAAAAATTCCAGCTCCATCTGCTCAAACTCGCGGGTACGGAAGGTAAAGTTACCGGGCGTAATCTCGTTGCGGAAGGACTTTCCGATCTGGCCGATGCCAAAGGGAATCTTCTTTCTGGAGGTACGCTGCACGTTTTTAAAGTTGACAAAGATACCCTGCGCGGTTTCCGGGCGGAGGAAGATTTCGTTCTTACTGTCCTCGGTAACGCCCTGGAAGGTTTTAAACATCAGGTTAAACTTTCGGATGTCGGTAAAGTTATGCTTGCCGCAGTTGGGACAGGGAATCTGATGTTCTTTGATATAGTCTAACATTTTTTCGTTCGACCAGCCGTCTGCGGTAACCCCGGCGGCGTCCTCAATCAGCTTATCCGCGCGGAAACGGGTTTTACACTCCTTACAATCCATCAAGGGATCCGAAAATCCGCCGACATGGCCGGAGGCCACCCAGGTTTCCGGGTTCATTAAGATGGCGGCGTCCAGGCCGACATTGTACGGGCTCTCCTGAACAAACTTTTTCCACCATGCACGTTTTACATTATTTTTAAATTCGACGCCCAAGGGGCCGTAGTCCCAGGTGTTAGCCAGTCCGCCGTAAATTTCGGAGCCGGCGTAAACAAAGCCGCGGCCTTTGCACAGGGCAACAATTTTTTCCATGGTTTTTTCGGTATTCTTCATTGTATTCACCTTTCCTCAAAATGCAGCCGGCTTGCTGCATCTTGTTTAAAATGTTAGTCCCCATCGGCATGTGCCGCAAAAAGACTATGATTCTTTATTATAATATAAAGATAAAAAAATTTCAAGTATTATTCCCAAACTGCGTAAAAAACCGTTCCTTTGGGCTATTTGTCCGCCGCTTTGCATAAAAATGAACAAAGGAGGAAGAGACATGCTGAATATTATTTGGGGCGGAATGATTTTGATTTCCCTTGTCATAGCGGTATTTACGGGGCATGTGGAGGAAACGGCGGCGGCCGCGGTTTCCGGTGCGGCAAGCGCGGTGGAGACCTGTTTTGCCCTGCTTGGGATTATGTGTCTTTGGACGGGACTTGCCAAAATCGGCGAACGCGCCGGAATGGTAAAAGCGATGGTGAAATTGCTGCATCCGCTGTTTGGGCGGCTGTTTCCGCGGCTCAAAAAGGATTCGCCGGCAGAGGGCAGCATGATGATGAATGTGGCGGCCAATCTGTTTGGCATGGGCAATGCGGCGACGCCGCTCGGTATCAAGGCCATGCAGGATTTGCACCGGGAAAACCGCTGCCGCAGCACGGCGTCGGATGAAATGTGTCTGTTTGTGGTGCTGAACACCGCATCGATTCAGCTTATACCGACGACGCTGATCTCCCTGCGCCAGACCTACGGCAGTGCGGCACCCGGCGAGGTGATCGTGCCGATCTGGATTGTCAGTCTGTGTGCGCTGACCGTCGGGCTGACGGCGGCAAAGCTGATGGAGAGGAGGCGCCGCCTGTGATGCTGATCTCCATGTTTGCGGTGCCCGTACTGATTGCGGCCTTTGTCGGCATCGGCGCAGTGCGCCGTGTGGGCGTTTATGACTGTTTTGTGGAGGGAGCCAAGGACGGTCTGCAAAGCATGGTGGGCATTGTCGCGCCGCTGATCGGACTGATGGTTGCCATTCAGATGATACGCGCAAGCGGCACGCTGGAACTGATCGAACGCGCCTTAGCGCCGGTGCTGCATGCAATCGGACTTCCGGCCGATGTGTTGCCGCTGGCGTTGCTGCGCCCGATCTCCGGCAGTGCGTCAACCGCCATTGTGACCGACATTTTTCAAAATCTGGGGCCGGACTCCGCGGCCGGTAAAATTGCATCCGTGATGATGGGCTCTACCGAGACAACATTTTATACCGTTGCCGTCTACTTCGGCGCCGTGGGCATCAAAAATACAAGGCATACCATCGCCGCCGCTTTGCTGGCGGATTTTACCGGCATGACGATGGCGGTGCTGGTGACGCGGATCATGCTCTGTTAGATAAAAAATGAAAAGAGATGTAAAAAATGCGCATCATGATGGCATCCTTTACATCTCTTTGTTATGACTGTTTTACGTTGTATAATACATCGCCCAAGGCGCGTTTCGGCACCTTTATGTCATTGTTTTCGTCCAGATAATAACGAACGTTTCCCTGTTCCATAGGAACAGCCGTGCTTTTTTGTGCCGGGTAACCGAGCGCAATCATATCAAGCACAACCAGCGTATCCGGAAGCTGAAACAGTTCAGCAAGCCGATCGCGGTTTAAGGCGCCCAGCCAGCAGGAGCCAAGGCCGTAGTCCAGCGCGGCAAGGGTAATCGCCATACCGGCGGCGCCGGTTTCTACGCCAAAGTTGTCACTGTTTTTGATGCTGCGATCGCCTAAGACGGCAATGTATGCCGTCGGGCGTTCATCGGGCGCCGGCGCGCCGTCTTTTAAATAGCCGGCCCATTTGGTGCAGGTAAAGACGTTGTATAACATCTCCGGCTCATGCACAACGGCAAATTTCAGCGGCTGAACATTCGCCGGGTACGGGGCCAGCCGCGCACAGTCCACAAGCGCAGTCAAAACCTCACGCGGGACGGGCTTTTGCTGAAATTTTCGGATGCTGCGCCTCTCTTTCAGGGCTGTTAAAAGATCCATAGGACAACCTCCTTTTTTTCGCAAAAAACGGGCGGAATCACGACCGCCCGTTTTGGTTGTTGATGATTAGTCAGCGATTGCTGCCTGCGCTGCCGCAAGTCTCGCAATCGGAACACGATACGGCGAGCAGGAAACGTAGTCAAGACCGATCTTGTGGCAGAATTCCACACTGGTCGGGTCACCGCCGTGCTCACCGCAGATGCCGCAGTGAATGTCGGGGCGAACGCTCTTACCGAGCTTGATTGCAGTTTCCATCAGCTTGCCGACACCGGTCTGGTCAAGCTTTGCAAACGGATCGTTCTCAAAGATTTTTGCATCATAGTATGCATCCAGGAACTTACCGGCATCATCGCGGGAGAAGCCGTAGGTCATCTGGGTCAGGTCGTTGGTGCCGAAGCAGAAGAACTCAGCATCCTTTGCGATAGCGTCTGCGGTCAGGGCAGCACGCGGAATCTCGATCATGGTACCTACCTCATACTTCAGGTCGATGCCGGCAGCCTTGATCTCCTCGTCTGCGGTCTCTACCACAAACTTCTTCACGTACCGCAGCTCTTTCTCGTCGCCGATCAAAGGAATCATGATCTCCGGCTCTACGTTCCAGTCCGGATGTGCCTTCTTCACATTGATTGCGGCGCGGATGACAGCCTTGGTCTGCATCTTTGCGATTTCCGGGTAGGTGACAGCCAGACGGCAGCCGCGGTGACCCATCATCGGGTTGAACTCGTGCAGCGAATCGATCATATTCTTGATCTCTTCCACGGTCTTGCCCTTGGTTGCAGCCAGCGCTTCGATGTCAGCCTCATCGGTCGGTACAAATTCGTGCAGAGGCGGATCTAAGAAACGGATGGTAACAGGGTTGCCTTCCAGTGCTTCGTAAAGCTTTTCAAAGTCGCCCTGCTGCATCGGCAGAATCTTATCCAGAGCCGCTTCTCTCTCTTCTACGGTATCCGAGCAGATCATTTCGCGGAATGCGTCGATACGGGTGCCTTCAAAGAACATGTGCTCTGTCCGGCAAAGACCGATACCCTCAGCGCCGAGCTCTCTGGCCTTCTTAGCATCAGCCGGAGTATCTGCGTTGGTTCTTACTTTCAGCTTTCTGTACTTGTCGGCCCAGCCCATGATTCTGCCGAAGTCGCCGCCGATCTGTGCGTCTACGGTCGGGATAATGCCGTCATAGATGTTACCGGTGGAACCGTCAAGAGAAATTTCGTCACCCTCTACATAGGTCTTGCCTGCCAGGGTAAACTTCTTGTTTTCTTCATCCATTGCGATGTCGCCGCAGCCGGATACACAGCAGGTACCCATACCGCGTGCAACAACGGCAGCGTGTGAGGTCATACCGCCGCGCACGGTCAGAATACCCTGCGAAGCCTTCATGCCCTCGATATCCTCCGGCGAGGTCTCCAGACGAACCAGAACAACCTTCTTGCCGGCCTCGTTCCAAGCCTTTGCGTCCTCAGCGGTGAATACGATCTGACCGCAAGCAGCGCCCGGAGATGCGCCCAGTGCCTTAGCAATCGGCGTTGCAGCCTTTAATGCCTTTGCGTCAAACTGCGGATGCAGCAGCGTGTCAAGGTTTCTCGGATCGATCATGGCAACTGCCTTTTTCTCATCGATCATGCCTTCGTCAACCAGGTCGCAGGCAATCTTTAATGCAGCCTGTGCAGTTCTCTTACCGTTTCTGGTCTGCAGCATGTAAAGCTTCTCGTTCTCAACGGTAAACTCCATGTCCTGCATGTCTCTGTAATGATCTTCCAGCGTTTTGCAAACCTGTTCAAACTGCTTAAATGCAGCCGGGAACTTCTCTGCCATCTGTGCGATCGGCATCGGCGTACGTACGCCGGCAACAACGTCCTCGCCCTGTGCGTTGGTCAAAAATTCGCCCATCAGTTTCTTTTCGCCGGTTGCAGGATCTCTGGTGAATGCTACACCGGTACCGCAGTCGTCGCCCATGTTACCGAATGCCATCATCTGTACGTTAACGGCAGTACCCCAGGAATACGGGATATCGTTGTCGCGGCGGTATACGTTTGCTCTGGGGTTGTCCCAGGAACGGAATACGGCCTTGATGGCACCCATCAGCTGTTCCTTCGGGTCGGTCGGGAAGTCCTCGCCGATCTTTTCTTTGTATTCTGCCTTAAACTGTCCGGCAAGCTCTTTCAAGTCGTCTGCGGTCAGTTCAACGTCCTGCGTAACGCCTCTCTTTGCCTTCATTTCGTCGATGAGCTGTTCAAAGTATTTCTTGCCGACTTCCATAACAACGTCGGAATACATCTGGATAAATCTGCGGTAGCAGTCCCAAGCCCAGCGGTCATTACCGGATTTCTTTGCGATTGCGTTGACAACGTCCTCATTTAAACCGAGGTTTAAGATGGTGTCCATCATACCCGGCATGGATGCTCTCGCACCGCTGCGGACAGAAACCAAAAGCGGATTCTCCATGTCGCCGAACTTCTTGCCGCAGATTTCTTCCATCTTGACAATGTTTGCCATAATTTCAGCCTGGATGTCATCGTTGATCTTTCTGCCGTCCTCATAGTACTGAGTGCAGGCCTCGGTCGAAACGGTGAATCCCTGCGGAACAGGAAGACCCATCTTGGTCATCTCGGCAAGGTTGGCACCTTTACCGCCGAGAAGCTCTCTCATTGTTGCGTCACCTTCGCTAAAAAGGTATACATACTTTTTTGCCATTCGTGTTACCTCCATGTATATAAAGTTAATTTTTTACGTTGGTTTTACTGATTTTGTTTTCGTAGATCGGACTGCCGCAGGTCAGAAAAAAACTTCCGCAGCAGCGCAGCGCATTCATCCTCCATAATGCCGCAGTAGCACTCCGCCTTGTGCATCAGTGCCGGGTGTGACAACAGCGCCGCATTGGAGACGGCAAAGCCGCCTTTTGGATCATAAGCGCCGAAATAGACGCGCCGCAGCCTTGCCTGTGCAATCGCGCCGCAGCACATGGCGCACGGCTCTAAGGTCACATACAGGTCACAGTCCGACAGATGCCGGCTTTTAAGAATCCGGCCGGCCGACTGAATCGCCAGGACTTCCGCATGGCAGAGCGCATCTTGGTTTGCCATCTGCAGATTGTGGGCGCGGGCAATGATTTTCTGATCTTTCACAATCACTGCGCCGACCGGAATCTCTCCGGCTATGTAGGCGCGCCGTGCTTCGTCCAGGGCGGCACGCATAAACGGATTTGTCATGACCGTCCTCCTGCTTTGGGTTTGAACGCGACAAAATCCCGTCCGTTTGCAGACAGGGATTTTGGTTTCATTTTATTTTTGGATAAAGGAATCCAGTTCTTTCATCAGCTGATCGCAGTCGTCGCTGTGCGCTTCCACCTTGATCGGCTTGGTCAGATCCAGACTGAAAATACCCATAATGGATTTTGCGTCAACAACGTATCTTCCGGATGTCAAATCGATTTCAAAATCGTACTTGGTTACCACATTGACAAAGGCCTTCACGTCATTGATTGAGCTCAAAAGTACAGTGAATTCTTTCATTTTCATATAACCTCCTAAATTTTTTTTCATTTCTACACCTAAATTATATAATTTTTTCTTGCATTAGTCAATGAGAAATTATATAATTATTCCATAATTTTATTTTATGGCATTTATGCAAATTGGATAATATCGGATTTTACCCTCCAAAAACGCCGTAAAAACGGCAGTTTTTGGAAGGTGGATGCGAAAATGAGGATGTGAAAAAAATTACTGTAAAGCTGATAACTTTGGGCTGTAAAACCAATTTATACGAGAGTGAGGCCATGTCCGCCCTGTTTTCACAGGCCGGCTATACGGTCGTTTCCGGCAAAGAGGCCGCCGATATCTATGTCATTAACACCTGTACCGTGACCGGCACCGGCGCGCAGAAGAGCCGGCAGCAGATCCGCCGCGCCCGGCGTGAAAACCCGAACGCGATTGTCGCGGTCTGCGGCTGCCTTGCACAGACCGAGTCCGAGACCCTGCGCCGCGAGACCGGCGCGGATCTTTTGGTCGGCAACCGGCAGCGCAGCCGGATTGTCGAACTGACAGAGCGCGCCATTTTGGGAGAGAAGGGCGATTATGTCGATGATATCCGCAAGGAGACCGCGTATGAGGAACTGGGAATTACCCACAGTCAAAGCAGAGTACGCGCAAATTTAAAGATCGAGGACGGGTGCAATAACTTTTGCGCCTATTGCATCATTCCCTACGCGAGAGGGCCGGTGCGTTCGCGGTCGCTGGAAAAGATCCGGCAGGAGGCGCAGGCGCTGGGCGAGACCGGCTACGGCGAGGTGGTGCTGACCGGGATTCAGATCGGCGCGTACGGCCGCGACAAAAAGGACGGCGTCGGACTGATCGATGTGATCGAGGCAGTGCACGAGGCGGACGGGATCAACCGGATTCGCCTGGGTTCGCTGGAGCCGGTGACCGTAACCGAGGACTTTGTCCGCCGCGCCGCAAAGCTGCCAAAGCTTTGTCCGCAGTTTCATATGTCGCTCCAGAGTGGCTGCGACGAGACGTTGCGCCGGATGCGGCGGCACTACGATACCGCAGCGTATCGCCGCGCCGCAGAACGCCTGCGTGGGCATTTTGCCGACGCCGCCATCACAACGGACTTGATGGTCGGCTTTGCCGGCGAGACGGAGGAGGAGTTTCAAAAATCCTACGATTTTTGCAGGGAGATGCAGTTTGCCAAGATGCATATTTTCCCGTATTCTATCCGTAAGGGGACGGCGGCGGCCGCATTTCCCGATCAGGTGGCGGAGGAGGTCAAAACGCAGCGCGCCCTTGCAATGCGAAATCTGGCGGATCGCATGAAGGAGACATTTTACCGTGCATACCTCGGCAAAACGCTTTCGGTGCTGACCGAGCAGATGCAGGGCGACATTTGCCACGGGACGACGGCGAACTATATGGACGTTTCGGTGCAGGGAGAGCAAAAGCCCGGCCAAACGGTTTTGGTCAGGGCGGAGGACTATCGGGACGGCCGCCTGATCGGTGCGATAATCAAAGAAAAATAATAAAAAATATATATCAAACTTCATTTTCAGGAGGAAATCAAAAATGAAACATCAGGTACTGGAAAACCCTGTAAAAAACCAGACATCATCCGATCTGTATCTTGCAGCGATCGCATGTCTTACGGTGACGTTTTATCTTGCGGCCAATATCCTGGCCGTCAAGGCGATTATCGTGGGTGACCTTGTCTTGTTTGACGCAGGAACGATTACGTTCCCCTTTGCCTATATGCTGGGGGACACACTGACGGAGATCTGGGGCTTTAAAACGGCGCGGCGCGTCATCTGGATTACGTTTTTCTGTAACGCATTGCTGATCGGCTTTACCTCGCTGGGGCTTTTGATTCCGGCGCCGGATTATACGCCGGGCGTGGACGCGTCCTATGCGCAGATTTTCGGTTATGTGCCGCGGATTGTGGCGGCGTCGCTGATTGCCTTTTTGTTCGGCGAACTGTCCAATGCGTGGATGATGGAAAAAATCAAAGAAAAAACGGGCAGAAAACTGCTTTTTGTGCGTACCATCGGCAGCTCGGTGCTGGGCTATGTCTTTGACACGGTGATTTTTGTGCTGATTGCCTTTGGCGGCACCGCGCCGGTACGGGATTTAATGAGCATGATCGGGGTACAATATATTACAAAACTGGGTGTTGAGGCCATTGCGGGGACGCCGCTGGCCTATGCGCTGATTGCTTATCTTCGGCGGCGGCGCGCACAGTCGATTTCAGAATCAAGATAGAAAAGAGGGAGCGTATGAACTACGGATTTGTCAAGGTGGCCACGGCGGCGCCGGAGGTTCGGGTGGCAGATGTCACTTTTAATACCCAAAAAACCATTGCCGCAATGCATACGGCGGCAGAACACGGCGCGCGGCTGGTTGTGTTCCCGGAGCTGGGGCTGACCGCCTATACCTGCAGCGACTTGTTTTTTCAGTCGGCGCTGATCCAAAAAGCCAAAGATGCGGTGCTGCGGATCGCCAAAGAAACCGAAACGCTGGATTTATTGGCGGTGGTAGGACTGCCGCTGGCGGTCGGGGACAAGCTTTATAATGCGGCCGCGTTTTTGCAGGGAGGCAGGATTTTAGGGTTTGCGACCAAAAAGTATCTGCCCAATTACAGTGAATTTTATGAGATGCGGCATTTTTCGGTACTGGAAGAAAACACAACCGTCCGCATCGGCGGCGAGACGGTTCCCGTTGGCCCCCGTCTCATCTTTTGTGCGGAATACATGGAGGATTTTAAGGTTGCCGCAGAAATCTGCGAGGATCTCTGGGCGCCGGAACCGCCGGGTGTTTCGCATGCCCTGTGCGGTGCCACTGTCCTGGTGAATCTGTCTGCCAGCAACGAAATCATCGGAAAGAGCGACTACCGCCGCACGCTGCTTCGGTCGCAGTCCTCACGGGCGGTTTGCGCCTATCTCTATGCCGATGCCGGTCAGGGCGAATCCACGACTGACCTGGTCTTTAGCGGTCATAGCATGATCTATGAAAACGGAACGCTGCTCGGCGAGACAAAGCCGTTTTGCGAGCAGATTTTATACGCGGATATCGATGTCGCGCGTGTCGTGCTGGAGCGCAGACGGCTCAGCACCTTCCGGCCGAAGGAGGACGACGGCTATTTAAAAATCCCGTTTGGCGGCCGGTGCAGCGAAACCGCGCTGGAGCGGTGCTTTGATCCGCATCCCTTTGTGCCGTCGGAGGAGAAGGGGCGCAGAAACCGGTGTGAAGAGATTTTTGCGATCCAGTACCACGGTTTGAAAAAGAGGCTGATGCATATCGGGTTAAAAACGGTGACGGTCGGCATTTCCGGGGGACTTGACAGTACGCTTGCGCTCCTGGTGACCGCGCGTGCATTTGACAGCTTAAATCTGCCGCGCAGCGGCATTGTCGCGGTGACGATGCCGTGCTTTGGCACCACCGACCGCACCTATCAGAATGCCAAAAACCTGATCCTGGGGCTTGGCGCAACCTTGCGTGAGGTCAATATCAAAGCCGCCGTGCGGCAGCATTTATCGGATATCGGCGCGGATGAGCGCGTGCATGACGTGACCTATGAGAACGCACAGGCGAGAGAGCGTACCCAGGTGCTGATGGATATCGCCAATCAGACGGGCGGAATTGTGGTCGGCACCGGCGATTTGTCGGAGCTTGCGCTCGGTTTTGCCACCTATAACGGAGACCATATGTCGATGTACGGCGTGAATGCTTCGGTGCCCAAAACACTGGTGCGTCACCTGGTACGCTATGTGGCGGACAGCAGCGAAAGCGGCTTAAAGGAAACCCTTTATGATATTTTGGATACACCGGTCAGTCCGGAGCTTTTGCCGCCGGAGGAGGACGGCACCATCGCGCAGCAGACGGAGGAAATCGTGGGGCCTTATGAGCTGCATGACTTTTTCCTCTATTACATGCTGCGCTGGGGATTCTCAAAGGATAAAATTCTGCACCTGGCACAAAACGCGTTTTCGGGCTGCTACGACACGCCGACCATTCAAAAATGGCTGGATATCTTTATGCGGCGGTTCTTCAGAAGCCAGTTTAAACGCTCCTGCATGCCGGACGGCCCCAAGGTCGGCAGCGTTGCCCTGTCGCCGAGGGGCGATCTTCGGATGCCGAGTGATGCCGCCGAGGATCTGATTCAATGATAAATAAAAAGAGGCTGTAAAACTGCGGTTTTACAGCCTCTTTCATCCTTATTTCTGCGGAAGAATGCGGCGCGGATTGTAGGAATGCCCGTGGCAGATCGCGATCGCCAGCGCGTCCGCCGTGTCGTCCGGCTTTGGTACCTTGGGCAGGTTTAAAAGCAGCTTAACCATCTGCTGCACCTGCTTTTTTTCGGCGCGGCCATAGCCGGCCACCGCCTGCTTGACCTGCAGCGGCGTGTACTCATAAATCCTGACATCGTGCTGCATGGCGGCAAGCAGCAGCACGCCGCGCGCCTGGGCAACATTGATGGCCGTCTTTTGGTTGCTGTTAAAAAACAGCTCCTCAATCGCCATAAAATCCGGCCGGAACTGCTCGATCAGTTCGGTCAGGTCGTTGTAGATCGACTGAAACCGCGAGAACATCTCCATCGACGCGTCGGTGGTGATTGCGCCGTAATCCAGTACCCGAAACCGGTTGCTCTGATACTCCAAAACCCCGTAGCCGACAATCGCAAATCCTGGGTCAATTCCCAAAATAATCATGGTTTTCCTCCAAACTTTCGTGCTATTTTTTTGTAAATCTCTATTGAAAAATGGCAGACAGTGTTATATAATGATGCAATAAGATAAGCATACCACAGATTGGAGGAATTTACAATGGCAAAGGAAAAAGTTGTACTTGCTTATTCGGGCGGGCTGGATACTTCCATCATTATCCCCTGGCTGATTGAGAATTACGACTATGAGGTGATCGCGGTCTGCGGCGACGTCGGTCAGGGCAAAGAGACCGAGGGTCTGGAGGAGCGCGCAAAGGCCAGCGGCGCGTCAAAGCTTTATATCGAAGATCTGCGCGATGAATACGTTGAGGATTACATTATCCCGACCGTAAAGGCCGGCGCCGTTTATGAGGGCAAGTACCTTTTGGGAACCTCTCACGCACGGCCGATTATCGCAAAGCGTCTGGTTGAGATCGCCGAAAAAGAGGGCGCAGTTGCCATCTGCCACGGCGCAACCGGCAAGGGGAACGACCAGGTTCGCTTTGAGCTCACCATCAAGGCGCTGGCGCCGCACCTTAAAATTATTGCTCCCTGGAGAATCTGGGATATCAAATCCCGTGAGGACGCTGTGGATTATGCAGAGGCGCACGGCATTTCGATCCCGGTTACCAAAAAGGATCTCTACTCCAGAGACCGCAACATCTGGCATATCAGCCATGAGGGCATGGATCTTGAAGATCCGGCCAATGAGCCGCAGCTGGATTCCCTGTTAAAGCTCGGCGTATCGCCGGAGAAGGCACCGGACAGCCCGACCTACATTACCCTGGGATTTGAAAAAGGTGTTCCCGTTTCCTTAAACGGTGAAAAGCTGTCTGCCCGTGTCCTGGTTGAGAAATTGAACGAGCTGGGCGGCAAAAACGGCATCGGCATTGCCGATATCGTGGAGGATCGTCTGGTCGGCATGAAGTCGAGAGGCGTGTACGAAACGCCGGGCGGCACCATTTTGTATGCCGCATTGCAGGAGCTGGAATATCTCTGCTTAGACCGTGACACCCAAGCCTTCAAGCGTGAGGCTGCCATTAAGTTCAGCGAGCTTGTTTATGACGGAAAATGGTTCACGCCCCTGCGTGAGGCGCTCTCCGCGATGGTTGACTCGATGGAAGAGACCGTTACCGGTGAGGTTCGCTTAAAGCTCTATAAGGGCAGCGTGACTCCGGCCGGCGCAAAATCGCCGTATTCTCTGTATAACGAGGATATCGCAAGCTTTGGCGACAGCCATGAGCTTTACAGCCATAAGGATGCGGAAGGCTTTATCAATCTGTTCGGTCTGCCGCTGAAAGTTCGGGCAATGATGAAACAAAAGAATCAGTAGAAGCAGGTTTCGGCGGTGTAAAAGTCGTTTTACACCGCCATTCCTATTTCATGATAAGGAGTTGACAAGATGGCAAAATTGTGGGGCGGCCGCTTTTCAAAGGCCACAGATACATTGGTGGATGATTTTAATTCCTCCATCCGCTTTGACGCGCGCATGTACCGGCAGGACATTTTGGGCAGCCAGGCACATGCCGAGATGCTGGGGCGGCAGGGGATTATCCCCAAGGCCGATGCGGAACTGATCGTAAAAACGCTGGGCGAAATCAGGCGCGATATCGAGGACGGCAAGGTCGAGTTTATGATTGACGCCGAGGATATTCATATGAACATTGAAACCATCCTGATTTCCAGGATCGGCGATGTCGGCAAGCGTCTGCATACCGGCCGCAGCCGTAACGATCAGGTGGCGCTGGATATCCGCATGTATCTGCGTGACGAGGCGGACGCGATTTCGAGGATGCTGGGATCGCTGCGGCATGTTATTTTAGACCTGGCCGAGGCGAATCTCGAAACCGTTATGCCGGGCTATACCCATTTGCAAAAGGCGCAGCCCATTACGCTCGCGCATCATGTGATGGCCTATTATGAGATGTTTTTGCGGGACGGGCAGCGGCTTTTAAACTGTCGGGAGCGGATCAATGTGATGCCGCTCGGCAGCGGTGCGCTGGCCGGGACGACCTATCCGTTAGACCGCGCCTTTGTCGCAGAAAAGCTGGGCTTTGCCGCAGTGACGCAAAATAGCTTAGACGGCGTGTCGGATCGCGATTTCGTCTGTGAACTGGCCTTTGATCTTTCTATGGTGATGATGCATCTGAGCCGATTCTCGGAGGAGCTGATTCTCTGGAGCTCGCATGAATTCGGATTCATTGAGCTGGACGATGCGTACAGCACCGGATCCAGCATCATGCCGCAGAAGAAGAACCCTGACGTTGCCGAACTGGCACGCGGCAAGACGGGTCGGGTTTACGGCGATCTGATGGGGCTTCTGACCGTGATGAAAGGACTTCCGCTTGCGTATAATAAGGATATGCAGGAGGATAAGGAACAAATCTTTGACGCCGTGGACACAGTAAAAATGTGCCTGCCGGTGTTCGGCAAAATGCTTGCCACCATGACCGTAAGAAAGGATCGGATGCTGCAGGGCGCCAAGGGCGGCTTTACCAATGCGACCGATGTTGCGGACTACCTGGTAAAGCAGGGGCTTCCTTTCCGCGACGCGCACAGCGTGGTCGGAAAAATGGTTGCCTATTGCATTGAAAAGGATACCGTGATTGACGCACTCTCTATGGAGGAGATGAAATCCTTCTCCGACCTCATCGGCGAGGATATCTATGACGCAATCTCGCTTTCCACCTGCGTCAGCCAGCGAAAGCTGATCGGCGGCCCGGCCGCCGAGACCATGCGCGGTGTGATTGCCCGCTACCGCGAGGCGGAACAGGCCTAAAAAGAGGAAGAGACAAAAAAATAACCGGCGGCAAAAGCCGTCGGTTATTTTCATGCACCACAAAGCTTATTTATTGATCAGTTCTTTTAAGCTGCTGCCTGCCTTAAAGGTCGGAATCTTAGCGGCTTCGATCTTCATCTCAGCGCCGGTCTGTGGGTTTCTGCCCACTCTGGCTGCTCTGTCACGAACCTCAAAGCTACCAAAACCAACTAACTGAACCTTCTCACCGCTCTTTAAAGCGTCCTGTACGGAACCGATGAATGCTGCCAAAGCAGCCTCTGCATCTTTCTTAGACAGGTTTGCTTTCTCGGCCATAGCCGATACCAATTCTTGCTTGTTCATTTCACCATTTCTCCTTTTTTAAAAAATATATGTGTAAAAACATTTTTCACTATTTCTCATTGTACTATAAAATGAACAAAATTACCAGAAGTTTTTAAAAAATGTTTAAAATTTGTATACTTGCACAATTTTCCATAAGGCTCACAAAGATGAAAGGGTCGTTTTTTGTGGCATTTTCACACTTTGCCAATCAATACGGTGTAAAAATCGCAAATCCAAGCTGCGTTTTTACGCCGATGCGGCGTGTTTTGTCATTTATACCGCCCAAAGCCCGATACAAAGCAAATCGGCGTTTTCCCATTTTGCATCCGCCCGTGAAAGAAGGAAAAGATGTATGCCGCAATTGTTTTTTCCAGGCGCAGACCGTGCGGACGGAGCGTTGGCGTGCGATGGAGGGAATATCATAAAAAATTTACAAAAACAGCCTTGACTTTCCCGTCGGTTTGCGATACTGTCTATATTAGGAAGAGACGATCCAATGATATGATGAAGAGATAAAAGATACGAAGGAGAATACCGATGAAGGGACAGGAATTGGGACTGTACGGCTACGATGTTTTAACCGAGCCGGAAACACAAACGTTTTTAGAGCTTTCAACAAAATCGATACCGCTGGAGGAGCAAAGCCAGCTGGCGCTGGTCAAGCAGGCGCGCCCCATGATGGAAATGGTGGTGTCTTATAAGGAGATGCGCATGATTTACACCTGTGCGCTGAAGGAAATCCGCACAAAGTTTGACGTGCTAAATACGGAATTTAATGTGCGCTACCAGCGAAACCCCATCCGCTCGGTCAAGACGCGGCTGAAATCCACCAGCAGTCTGGGCGATAAGCTGGAGCGGCAGGGCAGAAGCTTTACCCTGGAAAACATTGAAAACTATGTCAATGACCTTGCCGGAATCCGTGTCATTTGTTCCTATGTGGATGATATTTATCTGCTGGCAGAGACCCTGATTGCGCAGGACGACATTACGCTGCTAAAGCGCAAGGACTATATTGCAAACCCAAAGCCCAACGGCTACCGCAGCCTGCATCTTTTGGTGAGTGTGCCGGTCTTTTTTGCCGACCGCAAAAAACAGGTTAAGGTAGAGGTGCAGATCCGTACCATTGCCATGGATTTTTGGGCAAGCCTGGAACATCAGATCAAATACAAAAAGGAGAACGAGGACGATCAGCAGATTGTCAAAGAACTGAGAGAATGTGCTGACATCATCTCCGACACAGATGCACGGATGCTGGCGCTGCGCAAAAAGATTGAATCGCGGCCGCATAACCGCACCGAGGAAGAAATTATTTTAGAAAAACTGTCCAAGCTGGACACCCCGCTTGATTAGCCGAAAGGGAACAATCCGCTCTCTCAAAATTCTATGACCTGAAAAGGATTCAATTTTGAGCAGATTTTGGTGCGGAAGATGCAGCAAGGCTCGGCGCGGAGCACCGATGACAAGCCGAAAGATGCGGAAATTTAACAAGCATTGGGCGCATGTGTTCCCTAGGATACGGGTGCGCCAAACGACGTAAAATCGGCGAAAAGTTTCATTTCTGCGCCGCCGCGGCGAGGACTGCCGGTGGCAGTCGTCCATCGCTGACCGAGGCGAGAGCCGAGACGGCAATGGCTAAGCAGGGAACGGCGATGAAATCAAAACGAAATTTTTCGCCGATTTCACGCCGTTTTCGGCAAGATATTGCGACATTGCCGTACGGGCGCGGCGGCGGATTTTTGGGCGTAGGTCTATCAATTCAAAGCAATATCTTGCTGAAAACTGACTTTGGGGGCAGTCTGAAAGGGCGGCCGCACGGCCGCCCTTTTTGGTTATTCCACGTTTTTCATGGTAAGACTGATTCTCTTTTTTTCAACATCACAGGAGAGTACCTTGACCTTTACAATGTCGCCGATCGAAACCACATCCATCGGATGCTTGACATACTGATCCGACAGCTGCGAAATATGCACCAAACCGTCCTGATGCACGCCGATGTCCACAAACGCGCCAAAGTCAATCACATTTCTTACCGTGCCGGTCAGCACCATGCCCTCTTTTAAATCCTCCATGCTCATTACATCGCTGCGCAGAATCGGCTGCTCTACCTCGGCACGAATATCGCGTCCCGGTTTTTGCAGCTCGCCCAAAATATCAAGCAGCGTGGGCGTGCCGATCTCAAGTTCCCTGGCCAGATTTTCGATACCGGCCTGCTTTGCCGTCTTTGTGATCGCGCCAAGTCCGCCGGACTTGACGTCCTCCATCGTATAGCCCAGCTTTTTAAGCAGTGCCTCGGCCGCGCCGTAGCTTTCCGGGTGCACCGAGGTGTTATCCAAAATATTTTTGCCGTCTTTGATCCGCAGGAAGCCGGCACACTGTTCGTACGCCTTCGGCCCCAGCTTGGCAACCTTTTTCAGCTGCGCACGGGCGGTAAAGGCGCCGTTTTCCTCCCGGTAGGTGACAATGTTCTTCGCCACGGCGGCCGAAATCCCCGAAATATGGTTGAGCAGCGGCGCCGACGCAGTGTTGAGATCCACGCCTACACTGTTTACCACGTCCTCCACCACGCCGCCCAGGGTTTCGTCCAGCCGTTTTTGGTTCATGTCATGCTGATACTGCCCCACGAAGATTGCCTTTGGCTCAATTTTTACCAGCTCCGCCAGCGGATCCTGTACCCGCCGCGCAATTGAAATTGCACTGCGCCGTGTCGCGTCAAAATCCGGGAATTCCTCCGCGCCGAGCTTGGAGGCAGAATAAACCGACGCGCCGGCTTCGTTGGTGATGATATAGCGCACCTTGGTGCCGGGCATGGTTTTCAGCAGCTCGGCAACAAACATCTCCGTCTCCTTTGAGGCGGTACCGTTGCCGATCGAAATCAAGTCCACATCATATTTTTGGATCAGTTCTTTGATATAGGCCGCCGCCGATTCCTTTTGGGCGGCGGAATGTGTCACATAAATCACGCCGGTCGCAAGCACCTTGCCGGTGCCGTCCACCACGCCGACCTTACAGCCGGTACGGTAGCCGGGATCCAGGCCGATCACCACCTTGTCATGAATCGGCGGCTGCATCAGCAGATTTTTCAGGTTCACCTGAAAGACCTTCATGGCCTGTTCCTGTGCGGCCTCTGTCAACGCGGCACGAATTTCCCGTTCCATGGACGGCGCAATCAAGCGGCTGTATGCGTCCTCTGCCGCGCGTGCAACGTATGTGCCGCAGGGAGAATTATTCTTCTTGACTTCCGACCGCGTCAGATACTGCAAGATTTTCTCGGTGTCCGCCTCGATGGAAACCGATAAGAATTTTTCTTTCTCGCCGCGGTCGATGGCAAGCACGCGGTGCGGCGCCAGCTTTTTACACGGCTCGGCAAAGTCATAGTACATCCGATAAACGCTGTCCTCGTCCTTTGCGGCTTTCACCGTCACCAGCCCGGTCTGCACGGTGATATCCCGAATCTTTTTACGGTGTTCGGCATTGTCGGACACGGCCTCGGCGATAATATCCATGGCGCCTTGCAGTGCGTCCTCCGCCGTTTCCACTTCCTTTTCGGGATCGACAAATGCCGCTGCGGCAGAAAGCGGATCCGTATCGGGGTTTTGCGCGTATAGCAGTTCGGCGAGCGGTTCCAGCCCCTTGGCCTTTGCCACCGTTGCACGGGTTTTGCGCTTGGGACGGTACGGGCGGTAGATATCCTCCAGCTCGGTCAGCTTTTGACATGCGTCAATTGCGGCCGCAAGCTCCTCAGTCAGCTTTCCCTGTTCCTCGATCATTCGTTTGACGTCTGCCTTGCGTTCCTCCAGGCTCCGAAGATACGCCAGCCGTTCCGCAAAGGTACGCAGCACCTCGTCGTTTAATTCGCCGGTTGCCTCCTTGCGGTAACGCGCAATAAAGGGAACCGTGTTTCCCTCGTCCATTAAGGCAATGGTGTTTTCCACCTGCCAGAGCTTTAAGTCAAGCTCCTTAGCCAGTTGATTGGCAAGCTCCATCGTATTTTCCTCCCTTTTAACTCCCGTGTGTCTACGGTATTATCCGATCATATCAAAAAAGTTCATCTGACTGCTCTCCGGCAGGTCTTTTAAGACGCCGTTGTCACCCAAGACCTCCAGCACCGCCTTGTTGACCCCGGCGCGGATTTTCAAATCCTCCTGGGACAGGAACGGCCCGGCCTTCGCCGCTTCCATCATTGCGTCCGCAGCGGCGTCGCCGACACCGGCAAACGCGTTCAGCGGCGGCAGAATGGCGTCTCCCACCTTTTGGAACTTTCTTGCATGTGACTTGTATAAATCCACCGGCAAAAACGTAATGCCGCGCTCGTACATTTCCAGACAGATCTCTAAAATGGTGTAGAGCGACTTTTCGTTGGCGGACATTTTTTCGGATTTCATGTTCAGCTTTCGCATCTCGTTGCGCACCGTCTCCACGCCGTGCGTCATCAGTGCCGCGTCAAACAGGTCGGCGCGCACGGTAAAATAGGCGATATAAAACTCGACCGGATAGTGGATTTTAAACCAGGCAATCCGAAACGCCATCATGACATAGGCGGCGGCGTGCGCCTTCGGGAACATGTATTTAATCTTTTTACAGGAATCTAAGTACCAGTCCGGAATGCTGCTCTGGGCGCGGATTGCCTGCTCATATTCCGGCGGCATCCCCTCCTTGGCGGCACGACCCTTGCGGACAAACTCCATAATCTTAAACGCCATGCCCGGCTCTAAGCCGTGCTGAATCAAAAAGACCATGATATCGTCACGCAGTCCGATTACCTCAGACAGCGTTGCCTTTTTGGCCTTGATGAGATCCTGGGCGTTATTCAGCCACACATCGGTACCGTGCGACAGACCCGAAATAATCAAAAGCTCAACAAAGGTAGAGGGTTTGGTCTCTACCAGCATACCGCGGACAAAGGAGGTGCCAAACTCCGGCACGCCGAAGGTGCCGACCTCGCTCCCGATCTGATCCGGCTTTACGCCCAGCGCCTCCGTCCCGGAAAACAGGCTCATGGTGTCCTTGTCGTCCAGCGGGATTTCCATGGCGTTCACGCCGGTCAAATCCTCCAGCATACGGATGGTCGATGGATCATCGTGTCCTAGAATATCCAGCTTTAAAAGGTTATCGTGGATCGAGTGAAAGTCAAAGTGCGTGGTAATAATATCGGAATCCTTCTTGTCGGCCGGGTGCTGAATCGGGCAGAAGTCATGAATGTCCATGGTTTTGGGGCAGACAATAATACCGCCCGGATGCTGACCGGTGGTGCGCTTGACATCAATCATGCCGCGCGATACCCGTCTCAGCTCGGCGTCCGGCGCCTCGATTCCCTTAAGTTCATAATATTTTCTCGCAAATCCGTAGGCGGTCTTATCCGCAATGGTGCCGATGGTGCCGGCTTTAAACACATATCCCTCGCCGAACAGCTCACCCACGTACTTATGGGCGGTTGCCTGATACTCGCCGGAAAAGTTCAAGTCGATATCAGGTACCTTGTCGCCCTTAAAGCCCAAAAAGGTCTCAAACGGAATGGTAAGACCGTCCTTCTTCATCGGCGTACCGCAGATCGGACAATCCTTGTCCGGCATGTCGGG
>JABLTO010178079.1_pt1 | contig 33156 bp, 24 predicted proteins | sample 7160091 | NCBI WGS metagenome assembly JABLTO01 (sample SAMN14651225, study PRJNA627086) | human gut metagenome | isolation source: feces | host: Homo sapiens
CTTTCTCATAAAGTCACCTCGGTGACATATTATAAATGAAAATAAGACATTTTCAAAAGATAACTATTAAGACATTATCATAAGTTAAACATAAAGGTTTTAATCTATGTAAACTTTTACTTGACAAATAGTAAAAAAATGTTAAACTAATCATCAACCAGAAAAAGAAAGCAGGTGGGTTTATGGTTAAAGGTGATAGATTAAAAGCATTAAGAAAAGAAAAGGGTCTAACCCAAAGTCAATTAGGTGAATTAATCGGTGTCAAAAAATCCGTTATTTGTCTTTATGAAAGAGAACTTAGAAATCCAACTATTGAAAGTATCGTTGCCTTATGTCAAATTTTTAATGTCAATGCTGATTATTTAATTGGTAATGATGAACTAGCAACTATTGATAATAATAATGAAGAACATTTTGCGATGACTAAAGAAGAAGTCGACTTTATAATAGAGCTTCGCAAAAATAAAGCAGCATATGCTCTTCTAGTAGAAGATTTAAAAAGAGGAATGGATTTTCTAAAATCCAAAATTAATTAAAGTCTAGGAAACTAGATTTATAAAAAGATTAGGGAATAATGACCATTAGAAAAAATAAAGGGGAAAATATGAAAAAAATAACTGAAGATTTAGTAAAAAAATTAGCATATGAAGAAAGATTATGTATTTATACATTAGCACGTAAAGGAGAAATATCTCCAAACGAAATAGAAAACTATATGTATGCTGTTGAAAATTTAACAAAAATAAATATGAGTGGAATCAATTTTGATTTTGAAACAGTTAATCAATTAGGAATAGATAATTGTTGTGCTTTTTTTAAGGCTTTGTGTGAACAATATAGCAAATTTGCTAGTCCAGATAATGAGTTTGCTCGTTATGAGGCCAGTCAAGTTAGATGTGAAGTAGAAGATCCTGGTAGCAATAATGCTGTGCCTCAAAAAATGAGCATTGGATTACATGATTGTGCTTCAATGGTTGATAAAGCCATCGATGAAAATTACAATGAATTAAAAGTCGGTTGTATGTATGGCAATCCTGATGAATCTATTTATAGATACGCTCAAGTTGGAACTATAGCTGATGTATATTATAGAATTAGAGATTTAATTGAAGGAAAGAATTATTTTGATGGTAAATTCATGTCAGAATATAGAGAAGTAGGCCCTATATTTGCCAGTCAAAGCGATACATTAATTGCCAATTATGCACGTCGTAAAAATATCTCAAAAGAAGAAGCTAAGCAAGAATTACGCCAAACTTTAGATGATGGATTTGCTGCACTTATTAAAACACCAATCAAAGTTGAAAAACATGAAACAACATTAGAATTTAAACCAAAAAATAAATAGTATAATGTATTATAATGAATATAGATGTGAAGAACGTCTATATTTTTTAATACTTTTGAATATGATTTTACTAGGTGATCATTTTGAAAAAATATGGAAAATACATCCTTTTTAGTCTTTTAGTTCTTTTAAGTTTTTATACTACTAATAAAACAGCTAACCTGGTTCGTAATCAAGATCCCATTTTAAAAGAAATAAGAAACATTAGTTTAGAAAAAAAAGAAGACTTTGTTAATGCAGTTATTGAAGATGATTATATTATTCCCGGAATGTATGGCAGCGTTGTAGATGAGTTAAAAAGTCTATCCAAAATGAAAGAACAAGATGTTTTTAACAATTTATATTTAGTTAGTCAACCGATTAAGCCCGATATTTCCTTAAGTGATAACTTAGATAAAATCATAATTAAAGGTAATAGTAAAAAACAGCAAGTAAGCTTCGTTATTGATGAAAATAGTAGTAAAAAAATTAAAGATTACTTAGTAAAAAATAGTATCAAAGCATCACTTTTAATTACTAAAGATAATTTTTCTAAAGATAGTTATTTTGAACAAATTAATAACGATTTCAAAAATTATAAGGAATTGGATAAAACACTGAAAAAAAATAAAATTAATACAAATATTTGTGTACTTGATAATAATAATTCTAATTTAAAATTTTGTAAAAGTAAGAAAAAATATTTAGTAAAACCAGGAATGTTTCTAGATAATGCTAATATTATTGAAATAAAAACAAAACTAGATAGTGGCAGTATCATTTATATTAAAGATGCTACTTACCTAGATTGCCTAGTAGAGTATATAAAATCTAAAGATTTAAAAATAGTACCTTTAAGTCAGTTAATTAGTGAAAAGTAATTATTACTAAAAAATAGTTGTAAAGTATTATAAAGTTAAATTGACTTTTAAAGTGTGAAAACTAAGTGAAGATTAGGAATAATGTTTGACTAATCTTTTTAGTAATGCTAGAATTATTTTGTTAGTTTCCTAACAATGGTGGTAAAATTATGCAAGAAAATAATTCAATAGGGTATCATATAATCAATACTGATAAATTAATAGGACGTTACATATTAGATAAATTTGATAAAAAAGCCAGACATCGCATTAGTCCTATGCAAGTTATGATTATGAATTACTTACTTAAAAATCAAAATAAGAAAGTATTTCAGCAAGACATTTGTGATACTTTTAACTTAAGGCGTTCAACTGTAAGTGGTATTCTTACGACTATGGAAAAAAATGATATTATAAGAAGAAAAGTAGATACCGAAGACCCTAGAAAAAATGAAGTTAAACTTACTAAAATTTTTATTAATAATACTAAGAGAGTATCTAATGAATTGGTAAAAATGGAAAGTATTTTAGAACAAAATTTTACCCAAGAAGAAAAAAAAGAATTGATAAGACTGTTACAAAAATTGGAAGGAAATTTAATAAAAGAAGAGAGGAATAAAAATGTTTAAATTATTTAAAAATTTTACCAAAAAAGATATAGGTATGATAATTGTAAGCATTGTTTTAGTTGTCTTTCAAGTATGGTTAGATTTAAAACTACCTGATTATATGTCTGCTATTACTAGACTTGTTCAAACTGACGGTGCTGCTATGGCAGATATCCTACGTCAAGGTGGTTATATGTTGCTTTGTGCCTTCGGTTCCCTAATTTCTGCTTGTATTGTTGGTTTTTTAGCTAGTAACTTATCAGCAAACTTTTCTTATACTTTAAGAAGCAAAGTTTATAACAAAGTTTTAAACTTAAGTACCGCCGAAGTTAAACAATTTCAAACTAGTAGTTTAATTACTCGTACGACTAACGATATTACCCAGTTAGAAATGCTTATATCTATTGGCTTACAATTACTTATTAAAGCTCCAATTATGGCTGTTTGGGCAATTACTAAAATTCTAAATAAATCCATTGAGTGGAGTATGTTAACAGCCGGCTGTGTAGTAATTTTACTATGTGTAGTTATTGGCTTAATGTTAATCGTTTTACCAAGATTTGAAAAAGTTCAGAAACTTATTGATAAAATCAATAATGTAACTAGAGAATCTATTACCGGTATCCGTGTTATAAGAGCTTTCAATGCGGAAAAATACCAAGAAAATCGTTTTGAAAAAGTAAATGATGACTTAACGAATATGCAATTATTTAACCAAAAATGCTTTGCTATCCTAAATCCCATCATGATGCTTGTCATGAATGGTCTAACTTTGGGAATTTATGCTATTGGAACATATTTAATAAATAATGCAATTATCAGTGTTAAAATTAGTTTATTTAGTGATATGGTCATTTTCTCTAGTTATGGTATACAAGTTATTATGTCATTTTTAATGCTTGCCATGATTTTTATGATGTGGCCTCGTGCTCAAATATCAGCTCGCCGTATTAATGAAGTTCTAGATTGCAAAGTTAGTATTGAAGATGGTAAGGATGATATCAAACCTACAGAGGTAGGAACCGTTGAATTTAAAAATGTATCCTTTAAATATCCAGATGCCGATGAATATTTATTACGTAATATCTCATTTAAAGTTAATAAAGGAGAAACAATTGCTTTTATTGGTTCGACTGGTTCCGGTAAAAGTAGCCTTATTAACCTAGTACCAAGATTTTATGATGCAACCGACGGCGAAGTTTTAGTAGACGGTGTTAATGTGAAAAATTACTCTTTAGAAGAATTACATAATAAATTAGGATATATTCCTCAAAAAGCTGTTATGTTTACTGGTACAGTTAAGAGTAATGTTGCTTATGGTACTAAAAAAGGTAAGAAGCCTAGTGATAAAAAAGTGAGTGAAGCCATTAATATTGCTCAAGCTGAAGAATTCGTATCTAAAATGGAAGGTGGTCTTGATGCTCACATCGCTCGTGGTGGTACAAATGTATCCGGTGGTCAAAAACAACGTTTAGCTATTGCTAGAAGTATTGCTCGTGACCCAGAAATTTATATATTTGATGATTCATTCTCAGCCCTAGATTATAAGACTGATGCCACCTTAAGAAGTGAATTAAAAAAATATACTAAAGATGCAACTAGTATGATTGTTGCCCAAAGAATTGGTACTATTATAAATGCTGACAAAATAGTTGTTTTAGATAAAGGTACTTGCGTTGGCATAGGTACTCATCAAGAATTATTAAAAAATTGTGAAGTCTATAAAGAAATAGCCTTATCACAATTATCAAAGGAGGAGTTAGAAAATGCCTAGACCTATGCATGCTTCAAGTGAAAAATCAAAGGATTTCGTTGGCTCAATCAAAAGATTACTAGCTAATTTAAAACCATGGAAAGTTCTAATGGGTTTAGCTATTACTTTGGCATTTTTATCAGCCATTCTTTCTCTTACAGCTCCCAATAAACTATCTAGTCTAACTGATGTTGTAACAAATGGTATTAAACCTAATACTGATGTTTTACAAGAAATTGTTACAGAAATTAGTAATAACTTTAATAGTGAGGCTATGAGTGAAAAGACAATGCTTATTTTAACAAGTGAAGATATAAGTATTGAAGATAAAGCAACTTATCAAGCCTTCTTAACTAAAATGCAAGAAACCACTAATAAAAGCGATATTACCGAAAATGATAGTAATACTTCTGATAATAAAGAAATCATGAAAACAATTCTTGATTTACCAAGTAGTATTTTAAATGTTTTAGTTGATGATATTATAGTAAGTGGCATTACAATAAGTTCTGAAGATGAAATTGCCTTCTTAAAAAGTGTAATTGATATCGATGCAAGTAAGGTGACAGATGACACATTAAAAGTAATGGATAACTTGCCAGCATCTATATATAATTTGATTAAACCTAATATGGATTTGGCTGCCGCTAAGAAAATTATTATTACTTTAGTATGCTTATATCTACTAAGTGCTATATTTGGCTATATTCAAAGCTATTCAATGACAACTGTATCTAATGGTTTTGCCAAAAATTTAAGAGCAAAAATTTCTATTAAGATCAACAAATTACCATTAAAATTCTTTGATTCTCATGAAATAGGTGATATTTTAAGCCGTGTTACTAACGATGTTGATACAATTGCTCAAAATTTAAATCAAAGTTTAGCTACTTTAATTAGTTCTGTTACACTATTTATTGGTTCTATTATCATGATGTTTACAACTAACTGGGTAATGGCTATAACTGCAATTTTGTCGACTTTATTTGGCTTTACTTTCATGATATCTATTCTAAAAAAATCTCAAAAATATTTTATTGCTCGTCAAGAAGAACTGGGCAATATAAATGGTCATATCGAAGAAATCTATAGTGGTCATAATGTAGTAGAATGCTACAATGCTAAAAGCGAGGTCACAAAGACCTTCGACGAGTTAAATGGACGTTTGCGTGAGTGCAATAAAAAGAGTCAATTCCTATCCGGACTTATGCAACCAATGATGGGATTTATTGGCAACTTTGGCTACGTTATGGTTTGTATTGTTGGTGCCTTGCTTACTATGAAAGGATATATAACATTCGGGGTAATTGTCGCTTTCATGATTTACGTTCGTTTGTTTACAAATCCACTTTCACAAATTGCTCAAGCCATGACATCACTTCAAACAACTGCTGCTGCATCAGAACGTGTTTTTGAATTCTTAGATGAAAAAGAAATGACTGATGAAAGTAATAAGACAAAAGTTTTAGACAAAAGAAAAGTTAAAGGCAATATTGAATTTAAAAACGTTAAATTTGGTTATGATGATTCAAGATTAATTATTAAAAACTTCTCAGCTAGTGCCCATCCTGGGGAAAAGATTGCTATTGTTGGTCCAACTGGTGCTGGCAAAACAACCATGGTTAACCTGCTTATGAAATTCTATGAAATAAATTCCGGTGATATTTTGATTGACGGTGTTTCTACTAAGGATTTAACAAGAGAAAATATTCATGATTTATTTATCATGGTTTTACAAGACACATGGCTATTCGAAGGCTCTATTCGTGATAATATTAAGTTTAATCAAGAAGATGTAACTGATGAAGAAATATGGGCTGCTTGTAAGACCGTTGGGGTAGACCATTTCATTAAGACTTTACCAGGGGGGCTAGACTGTGTAATTGGCGAAAATGACTCTATTAGTAGCGGTCAAAAACAATTACTTACTATTGCTCGTGGTATGATTGAAAATGCTCCATTTTTAATTTTGGATGAAGCTACTTCCAACGTTGATACCAGAACCGAGGAATTGGTACAAAAAGCCATGGATAAGTTGATGGAAGGACGTACATCATTTATTATTGCTCACCGCTTATCAACCATTAAAAATGCTAACCTTATTCTTGTAATGAATGAAGGTAATATCATTGAACAAGGTACTCATGAAGAATTAATGAAAAAAAATGGCTTCTATGCTGACCTTTATAATTCTCAATTTAAAAAATAAATGTTTTAAATTAATATCTTAAAGAATCATTGTTTGCAATAATGGTTCTTTTCTTTTATAATAGAAACTAACGGGTGATTATTATGTTTAAAAATGATACAGATTATTTAGATCAACATTTTTTGGTTGATGAAGATATTATAAATAAGTATATTGATTTTCCAAAATTTAACAAAAATGATGTAGTCCTAGAAATAGGACCAGGGAAGGGGACTCTAACTAAAAAAATAGCTCCCAAGGTAAGAAAAATGTATGCTATTGAGTTGGATGAGAGATTAAAAAACTACTTAGAGGCAATTCCTAATTTAGAAGTTATTTGGGGAAGCGTTCTAGATGTAAAAATACCTAAAGCAAATAAAATCATTACTTCACTTCCATATAGTATAATTGAGCCATTTATTTATAAGATGATTAAGACGGATTTTGATGAAATGTATATGTTAATGGGGGATAAATTTGTTTTAAATGTTGTAGATAAAGAAATTACCAAGCTAAGTGTTATCACTAACAGTTTTTTTAAAACAGAAAAATTACTAGAAGTTCCTCCTATAGCATTTGATATTCCTCCTCGTACTGATTCTTATATTGTCAAAATGGAAAAAGTTGCTGAACCAGAATCAAAAAAATATCAAATTTATCGTGGCTTATATTTACTCGATGAAAAGAAAATCAAAAATAGTTTAATGGAAACTTTAATAAAATTAAATAAACTGACTAAAAGAGAAGCCAAAGAAATTATTAAAAATATGCATCTTTCCGAAAGAATATTAGAGGAAAAATTCTCTAGTTTGAGCAATAACGACTTAAAAATACTAGATAAAGTCCTTGAAAATTTCTAAAATTAACAAAAGTAGCAAAAAATAAGCGAAAAAAGTAAGAAAAGCCTTGCTTTTTTTTTAGAATAATTATACAATTATATTGCGTTGGAAGTTTTGCACCCATAGCGCAATTGGATAGAGCGTTAGACTACGGATCTAAAGGTTAGGGGTTCGACTCCCTTTGGGCGCACCACGTATTTCGAGAAGTAGCACAGTTTGGTAGTGCACTTGGTTTGGGACCAAGGGGTCGCAGGTTCGAATCCTGTCTTCTCGACCATTTGAGTTTATTAAATATCGTATTTCTACGGTATTTTTTTTATCCACCCCTTGGCTCCAAAACAATAGCACTACAAGTCTGTGCTACATATATAATATAGTGATACTTAATATCAAATTAAAATTCAAAGAAAGGTGATACTTATAAAAGAAAAAGATAAATTGTTTCTATACTATAATTTTGCTTTAAGGATGCTTGAAACCGAAATAAATATTTTAGTAGATGAATTTGTTTTTAATCACGGCTATAATCCAGTTGAACATATTAAATCAAGAATTAAAAGTGAAAAAAGTATTAAAAATAAATTAAAAGATAAAGGATATGACTATACATTAGCTAATATAAAAAAATATATTCATGATGTTGTAGAAATTAGAATTGTTGTTTCATTTTTAAGTGATGTTTATGATATTGTTAGCGTTCTTAAAAATAGCCAAGACTTAATTATAGTTAAGCAACAAGATTATATTAAAGAACCAAAAGATACTGGTTACATTTCTTATCATTTAAATGTCTTAATACCTATTTATTTAAATAACAAAACCGAATATGTTGAAGGTGAAATTCAAATAAGAACCATTGCCATGGATTTTTGGGCTAGTCTTGACCATAAAATTGAATATAAATTCAGTGATACAGAGAAAATACCTTTAGAAGTTTACGATAAAATGTATGAAAATTCTCTAATTATTAAAGAACTAGATAAAAAAATGATGCATTTAAATGAAACAGTTAATAAGTATGAAAATGATAAAAAAACTAAAAATCAAGGCAAGTATGAGTAGTACTCATTAAAGCCTTGATTTTTAAATTATATATTTAATTTAATATAACACAACATTACATATTAGCTGTATCCATTAAATCAAATAATTTATCAATATCTTTCTCATCAATTTCAAAGGATGTTCCCTTATCTTGAATTTTTCCGTATTTTTCTTTAGAAGTATAAAAAGAAATTTTAATATTTACTCGAATGTCACCAGTAGAAATTAATTCTAAAAAGCGATCAAAACTTTTTAATTTATACAACTTAAAATTATGATATTTAAAATAGACATCATCGCCATATTTTCTTTTTTCTACGGGAACTATGGCTAGATATTTTAATTTCATATTTAAACGGTTTTCTAATTGTTCAAACGACCAAGAAATGTTTTTATTTACATAACCTGTATAGCGATTCTTTACAAGTAGATGCACTTTGTGATTTTCTTTATCAACATCTAATTTGAATTCATTAAATAAACCAATTTTTTTAAATTCATTTCCAAATACTTGACCAAAAAACACTTTGTATTTTCTATCTTTTCTACTTGGCCAGCCATATCGTACTAAAATTTCTTTAAGAACCAAAGGCTTATTATCAGGAACCATGGAGAAAAGATTAATATAAGGTTCACTATACAATAATTTTGTTTTTAATTCGATTCCATAATAATCAGCAATAACTAAATTATCATCATCTTTACATAGTAAATTTTCTAAAATCTTACCAGCAGCACTCGTACCTTTCTCAGTATTTTTAATCCAATTTTTACATTGAATTTTGTAGAATTCTGTCTTTAATTTTTTAATATTATTCTTCATTTACAAACCTCCTGCTTATTAAAAAAATTAAATTAATCAAGAAAAAAACTTCTTAATTAATTTGCAATTTTATCATAAAATTGCTACTTATTAAAGTATAAATTAACAAAATTAGCAATAATAATTTTAAATGATTCGTTTTTATTTACCAATAATAAATCACAATTATTTTTTAACAGCCATTAGAACTTATTATATCTAGATTTTAAAATTATTTTTTGCTAAAATACCATTTAGAAAAGGAGATAAATTTATATGAACGAAGAATTACAAATTAAAATTAAAAATAATATGAATCATGATAATTTTTTAAGCCCTTTGGCATGTCTAAATAAAGATGCCATCCGCTTGCACGAAGAAAAAGAAGACATTAGACCACCGTATTTTCATGATACCGACCGTATTATATATTCGCTTGCCTATACCCGTTATATAAATAAGACCCAAGTATTTACCAATACTTTAAATGACAATGTTACAAGACGCAGTACTCATGTTCAATTAGTAAGCAAAATTGCTCGTACTATTGGTAGAGCCCTAGGGCTCAATGAAGATTTAATCGAAGCCGCCAGTCTTGGTCATGATATTGGTCATACGCCTTTTGGCCATGCTGGTGAGGCCATATTAAATGAAATATCTCTAAGAGTAGGAGAAGGTTATTTCAACCATAATATCCAAAGTGTTCGTAAACTAGAATTTATCGAAAATAAAGGCAATGGACTTAATTTAACCATGCAAGTAGTAGATGCTATTATGTGTCATAATGGTGAATTAGAATTAGAATGTTACCGTCCCAAAAAGAAAACATTTCAAGATTTTTTAAGTGAATACTCAAAAACTTACTACGAAAAAGATGCCAATGCATCACTTATTCCGTGTACCTTAGAAGGATGTGTAGTAAGAATCAGTGATATTATTTCTTATATTGGTCGTGATATTGAAGATGCCTTAAGACTTCATATAATTACTAAGCATGATTTACCTAAGGATATCATGACAACAACAGGCTATACTAATAAAGAAATTGTCAATTATTTTATTAGAGATGTTATTAATAACAGTTTTGGCAAAGACTATATCAAAATGAGTAAAGAAGCTTTTGAAAACTTAAAAAAATTAAAAAAGTTTAATTATGAACATATTTATAGCAAAGCTAATTCTAAAGAAACTTTAAATAAATGGCATGACATGATGGAAAAAGTATTCGCTAAATCTTTAAAAGATCTAAAAGAAGAAAATGAGACTAGTGACATTTATATTTATTTTTATAAATATATGGGCGATAATTATAAAAAAAACACTACTAAAGAAAGAGTTGTAATTGACTACATTTCAGGAATGACAGACCGTTTTTTTATTGCTTCATATGAAAAAGCTCTTACAGATAATAAATAGTTAATTTATTATTTATATTATTATGTAAATTATATAAAAGACTATTTCATTAAATCAAACTAAAATACTCATTTCTTTTTAAAATATTATCAAACACTATAATCTTTTAAAACAATTCATAAATATTATAAAGTTAAATTGACTTTTTAAACTTTTAATAAGATAATATAAGTAGAGGTGAATTACTTTGCAAAAGAAAGAAAAAAACTTAACCATAACCCAAAAGGAAATCGAAAGTAACCATATTGTTAAATCAACTAAGTCTTATTTAATAGTATTTAGTATTTTATTTCTATCTATTTTATTACTGTTAGTAGGTAGTCTTTTCCGTACTAATATTACCCCTGATTATCCAATTGTATTTAAGGGAGCTGATAATCGTTTAATGGTAATAACTCGTAATAACGATGTTAATGATATAACCAATATTGAAGAAACGGATATAGTCTATGCTAATAGTGATGTTAGATATATCCTTTATACTGATAAGAATACATTATATCTTCTAGATACTACCAGTACAAATAACAAAAAAATCTTAACTAATAATGCTAATAGTTATGGCTTTAGTAGTGATGATAAATATGTTTATTATATAGAAAACAACAAAGATCTTCATCTTTATAACAGAAAAACTGCTTCTGATACTCTTATTGATACCGATGTAACAAAATTTTTAGACATTTCTTTAAACTATGCTATATATGAAAAAGATAATTGCCTAATTGTAAAAGATACTGAAACTGGTTCTTCAGATATAGCAGCCAAGTCTTATGAAGAAATTATTCTAAGTAAAGATGGTAAAAAGATGCTTTATTCTAATTTAAATACAGATGAATCTTTAAATTACTATTTATATAATTTTGTTGATTCTAGCAATGAACGTATTCTAACTGATATCGAAGAACTATTAAGTTACAATGCCAATTTTACTAAATTTATTTATACTACTAAAACTACTGATACAATAAATATTTATAATAACATTAAAGATAGCAAAGCTAGTAGTGATAAAAAATTTGTGACTTTAGACAAAGATAGTGTAACTAAAGAAGAATACGAAGCTAATCAAAAATTAGAAGCAGAAATAAATTTACGTAACGAAATGCGTGATTACGCCAAAAACTATACCGTTAGTGCTTATGATGTTTATTATCAAAACAATCAAACCAAAACTTTACTAGCCAGCAGTGTTAATAAAGTTTACATAAATGATATAACAGACCGCAAATTAATCTATACAAAAATGAATTGGAATAGTAATTTTGACTTAGCAAGTTATACATCCTTAGAAGAGTTTAAAAAAGACATTGAAACTAATAAAGAAAATGGACTTTACTATAAAGTAATTGATACTGAAGCTTCTCTTGTAAAAGAAAATGTCAACGAAACTCTAGTGGTTGAGTTACTAAGTGGCGATGGTATTTATTTTAGTGAAGATAATAATTTATATTACAGTAAAGTTACCAATAAAAAAGCTGGTGTCTATAAACTAGTAGCGGAAAATTTAATTAATCCTATAAAAGATATGACTAGTGATGTTGGCTTAATTTATTTAGTTAAAGAAAATGATACTAATACTTTAAAATATATTAGTGGTGGTAAATCAAGCATTATCAGTACTAATGTTTATCCAGAATACATAACAATTTCAGAAACAGAAAATGCTATTTATTATTTAAAAGATTATGAAAATAATCAAGGAAAACTAATGCTTTATAACGGCATTATTAATAGTAAGATTGCTGATGGTGTTAATTCATTCATTTATATTAATGATGACTTAATGTATGCAACTAAAAACTTTGATGAAAAGAGTAGTACATGCGATTTATATCGCTTAAATGGTAGTAAATTAACTTTAGTTTATAAGGGAGTTTCAAAATGGTATAATCCTATTGCCAAAGAAAGTACCTACGATGAAAAAGCCCTAGCTAATTAGGACTTTTTTGTTTAAAATTTAAAAAAATGTAAATAATAAGAAAGAAGGAGAATAATTAATTAAAAAGTAGTACCATTTGATTAATTAAAACTAATTATGGAATATAAAAATTATAAACACGATACATATACACTTTATACAATAAAAACAGATAAATTTAAAACTTGTCATTTAGAAATAATATTTAAAAATAAAATAAATAAGGAAGAAATAACATTATTAAACCTTTTAGGTACTTATCTTGCTTATACTTCTAAAAAATATCCTAAACGACGTGATGTTATTGAAGCTCTAGAAGATCTTTATGATACTAACTTTTATGAAACAAATGCGAGAGTAGGTCAAAATATCTTTGCTTCCTTTATAATGGACTTTTTAGACCCAACTTACTGTGAAAAGAAATTCTTGGATGAAGTTTTAGCTTTTCCTTTTGAATTTATCTTTAATCCAAACTTTAAAAATACAATTCCTGATAAGAAAATCTTTGAAGTAATTATCAATATGGTTAAAAGTTCAATTCTTAGTAGTAAAGATAGTCCAACTAACTATGCCTTTAAACAGGCATTCAAGACTTTAGGAGCAAATAATCCTGCTAGTTTCGATATGAATGGAGATTTAGAAATTTTAAAAAATGTAACTCCAGAAGATTTATATAACTATTATCAAAAATTCTTAAAAGAGTTTAGCTGTGATATTTACATTATTGGTAATTTAGATATGGAACATGTTGACATGAAAATAGCTGAAAACTTTAAAAATAATTATGTTGCTCCACCAATTACTGATTATTACTTAAATTATCCTTTAAATAGAAAAGTAATTGATAAGAATGAGATTGGACCTTATGAACAATCATCATTTATTATGCTTTATAAAACTGATATGTTGACTGAAAAAGAAAAAAATTATGTTATTCATTATTTTAATTCGATCTTTGGTAGCGGTTCTTTAAATAATAAATTAAATCAATATTTGCGTGAAGATAATGGCTTATGCTACAGTACCTATAGTGCTTATCAAAAAATTGACAACTTATTTATTGTATATGCTGGTATCGACGCAGAAAATAAAGCTGCTTGTGTTAAATTAGTAAAGAAGGCTCTAAAAGAAATGCAACATGGAAAATTTGCTTTAGAAGAAATAACATTTGCTAAAGAAAATTTAAGAAATCAAATAAAGATGAGTTTAGATACCGAAACAAGCATTTTAGATAATTATGTATTTCATAATTTAATTAACTCTCCATTACTTAGCGAACGTATCAAAGAAATTGAAAATGTTACTAAAGAAGAAATTATTGCTTTAGCTAAGAAGATAAAATTAAATTCTATCTATTTACTAGGAGGTTCTAATGTTAAAGAAAATCAAAATAAATAAATATAACGAAACCATTTATTATGAAAAATTAGATAATGGGTTAGATGTATATATGTGGCCAAATAATAATGTTAGTAGTTATTATGCCACTTTATCGGTTAAATACGGTAGTGTAGATACAAATTTTAAAATCAAAAGTAAGACTTATGAAGTATCAAAAGGTATTGCTCATTTTCTTGAACATGTTAAATTTAATGAAGGACCAAATAAAACAGCTCATGAATATTTTAATAAACTAGGTTCATCTATAAATGCTTTTACAACTTTTGATTATACTTCTTATGAAGTAACGGCAACCGATAAAATAAAAGAAAATATTACTCATTTACTTGATTATGTCCAGACTCCTTACTTTACGAAGGAACTAATTGAAAAAGAAAGAAAGATTATTCTTTCTGAAGTAAAAATGGGTAAAAATAATCCTTATCAAGTTTTATACTATACCTTAAATGGAACTGTATTTTCAAACGATAATCATCGTTACTATGTTACTGGTGATATTGATGATGTAAAAAATATAACTTTAGATGAAATAAATTTAGTTTATAATACATTTTATCATCCAAGTAATATGTTTTTGACTGTAACTGGTAATTTTGATCCTGAATATCTAAGTGTTGTTATCAAAGAAAATCAAAATAATAAAGAATTTAAACCATATTTAGAACCAGAAAAAATAAAAGAAAAAGAACCAGAAAGAGTTGCAGTTCGTGGTATTGATATAGCAGGTAATATAGCTTTGCCTAAATTAAAACTAGCTTATAAAATAAAAAAAGATTTATTTGGTGATTTATCTGATTTAGAAAAACTATTATATATTCGTATTATTTTAAATGCTAACTTTGGAACTACTAGTCTTTTGAAAGAAAGATTATTAGAAAGTAATTTAGTAACTAAACTAAGCACAAGTGCTACTATCGTAGGAGATTACATTGAAATAGTTATTAGCTCAGAAACTAATTATCCAAATGAAATAATTAAAATATTAAAAGAAACCTATAGTAATATGGATATTACAAAAAAACGTTTAGAAAGAAGAATACGTTGTAATATTGCAGATTTTATTTATGGATTGGATGATATAGAATATACTAATACTGTAATTCAAGATAATATAATAATGTATGGTAAATTAATAACTAATACTTATGATATAATTAATAATTTAAATGTTCTAGTAGCAAATAAAATTATTAAAACAATGCAAACTGAAAATAACTGCTTTGTAATTATGCACCCAATAAGTAAAGAAGAACAATCTATCAGTGCTTAGATTGTTCTTTTCATATATTTATGATAAATAAAAAACTCTCGGTTGGAGAGTTTTTTTACTATCTGTTGTAATATTCAACGATTAATGCTTCATTAATATCAGGATTTAATTCGCTTCTATCTGGGAAACGTAAATATTTTCCTGTTAACTTATTAGCATCAAATTCAACATAAGCAGGTCTATTTAAAGTAGCTTCAACAGCAGCTTTAATAGCAGGATGGTCTAAAGATTGTTCTTTAACAGCGATAACATCACCAGGTTTTACTGTATATGAAGGAATATCAACTTTGATACCATTAACAGTAATATGACCATGATTTACAATTTGACGAGCAGCACGACGAGTAGTAGCCATTCCCATACGGTAAACTACATTATCAAGTCTTGTTTCAAGAAGTTGAAGTAAGTTTTCACCAGTAATACCAGCCATTTTAGTAGCACGTTTAAATGTTTTAGCAAATTGTTTTTCATTTAAACCATACATAAATCTTACTTTTTGTTTTTCTTGTAACTGAACACCATATTCACTTAGTTTTCTTCTTCTATCTTGTCCATGAATACCAGGAGCATAAGGTCTTTTTGCAAGTTCCTTACCATTTTCTAAAGTAGAAAAACCAAGATGACGTGATTTCTTATATTGAGCACCAGTGTATCTTGCCATAAATAATTCTCCTTTCTTTATATTTGCTTTTACTTAGTACGAGCCTAAAGATTATAGGGGAGTCTATCTAGATATTTTCTCATAGGCAGAGATAGATACTAATAACCATTTCTGGGATAGACACATCAATAAACTTTTGGGCACTGCCAATTAAATGCAAGAATAATTTATCATATCCATAATTATAAGTCAATCAAACTATGAAAATTTGTACAAATTTGTCATAATAAATTGTTTTTTTAATGAAAAAATGGTATTCTTATATTAGTTATGATAGAGAAGGACAGTGTATGTATGAAAAATAAATTGAAAATAAATTTTAAAGACAAAAAGACTATTATTATTTCAATATTATTAGGACTTATCTTAATTAGCCTAATAATATTTATTTGTGTGAAGATATTTCATAAAGATAAAGAATTAACTCCAGATGATCCAACAACAAAAGAATTTGAAAATTATTTAAAGGATGCAATAAAACCGTTTGATGAAGATACAATTAAGGATTTTATAGAAAGTACAGATAATATATCCAGCGTAGATAATTTTTACTGGGGAGCTAATTATACGGGAAATATTACATCTGATGAAGAAATATTATACACTCTAAGCCGTATGATTTATAAAGATTCAAATGTTATTGATTATATGACCGGTGCTGATATGTTTAACGAAGATTCTGGACTTGCCGATGTTAAATTATCAATCAAATTTATTAATAAAGCCGTAGCAGCTAAATTTAAAGATGTTACTATAGAAAAAAATACGGTTATTACAGATGGTTTCTTTAATGGTATTAATGCTGTAATTTGTGATGATTCATATTGTATTATCCCCGTATCAAAAACGACTAGTACAGGTAATAATTCAGAAGGATTATATGGTAGCAATAAAGGCTCGCTAGAAAAGACTTCTAGTGGTTATGAGCTAACTGCTGAAACTTATTATTACGAAATGTCATTTTCTGGTGTAATGACTTTGGGAATATACAATAACGAATTTAAAGATGTAACTTATTGCGAAACGAGCATGGCAGAATTGTATTTGGGCGATTTAAAAACTATTGAAGCATGTAAAGACATCGAATTCCAAAAAGTAAAATATACCTTCGATAAAGATTATAGGTTTATTAGTGCTGATTTTGTAATCTAGAAAGGAAAAATATGAAAAAGTATTTAATTGAGATAGCAAGCTTATTTTTACTTATGACTGTGACAGCTAATGCAGAAACATGTCCTTTAGAGAAAAAGGTACAAATAAATAATGAAGCAGGTTTAGTAACGGCAACTAGTGAACCATATGCATACGAATACACGGATATGATTGAAGATACTGGGGAAGTAGTAACAAACACTGCTTATTTAGGCTCGATAAACATATATAATTTGACAGAAAATTTATATGCTGTAATAAGTAATGGGAGTGCTAAGAAGACAGTAACTTATGCTGATGCCTATGATGGTGTCAACAAGATTTCTACTGGCGATATGAACATGTTAAAAACTTATACCATTAGTATATATCCTACTAATAAAAGATGCGATACCAATGCTATAAGAGAATTACAAGTGACTATCCCAATCGAAAATCCTTATTATAAATTGCAAGTATGTAAAGATTATCGTGATTACTTCTATTGTTCTCAATTCTTAAATATAGAAAATATATCTCGAGATGATTTTACCAACGGCATTGAAGAATATATATCTCAAAAGCAAAAAGAAGAAGAAGAGAATAGACATGAAGGAATAATTGATACCGCGACATCTTTTGTAAAAAAACATTGGATAGTTGTATTGATTGTTATTATGCTTATTATATTTAGTACTTGGTTTTATATACACAATAAAAATAAAAAAAGAAAGGAACATATTGTATAATGAAAACTAGAAATAAAATTATATCACTTTACTTATTTGCTTTCTTTCTTACAATAATTAGTACAAATAATGTATATGCTGCTAACACTTGTACGAAAAGAGCAAATAATTATTATACTTATAATATCGATGTAAAAAATGGTGTACCTGATAACATAAATATATCTAGTATATTTTCTACCTGTAAAATCGAAAATCCTAAGGCTATCGACAGCTATGCCTCAACAACTAAGAAATTTATTACCAGCGCAACTCTTCCGATAGACATGCATATTAATAAAAGCAAAGAAATTAATTTTGGCGATAGTGAAACTGTAGTATTTAAATATTCTATGCCAAAAGTTGGACAAGTAAGCATAAAGTTCAATTTTGGCAAAGATGGTGGTTCAACATGTCCTTCTGAAATAATTACTATAAATAGTAACAATAATAGCAATAGAATATATACTATAAACCAACAAGTTACTAAGTGTGTAGGATTTGCACAAAGCTCCTATTCCAGTGCGACTAGTAGTGATGAATCAAAAGTTAAAGCTTATAATACTGGTAAAATGGAATTATATGATATTTCTAAAATTAATAATGGAGATTCTATAAATGTTAAAGTAAATTTTAGTCATAATGGTGTTAACTACAATTTGACTTTACCATATAAATTTAAGAAATCTTTAGGAACTACACAACTTGATGATACAATTGAAGATGTCACAAAAGAATTAAATGCTGCTCAAAAGTACTATGAAGTTAGACAAAGTAAAATAAAAGAAGCTATTATTTCTAAATTAAAGACAAAAACTGGAAAAAGTATCAAAAGTAGTGATATAACTAATTGGAGTATTTCGTTGACTCAAGCAAGTGGTTTTGTAGAAAATGATTCAAGCGGTAATTTTAGAGCAGTAAAAAGTAGCGCTGAAAAGTTAACAGCCACGACCAATGCCAAAATAAGTGTTAAACTAATTTATAATGGCCAGTCATATGAAGGAAATTATATTATAAGGTATACTAAAGGTACAAAACCATCTGATGATAAAACAGAACCAGCAACCGAAGCATCTAAGTGTTACTTGAATAAAGATATGGAAAAATATGAATATATAACTCCAACTGCCGCTGGACAAGGCAAATATGAATTATATAAAGATGCAAACGGTGCCGAATTAAGTAGTAAAGAAGCATGTCTATCTTTAAATGAAAAAACTGAAACAACCACTGAAGATGTTGAAACTGGTGAAGAAATTTCAACAGATAATACCGATAGTGGCAAAAATGTTTGTTCTACATTTAAAGTTAGTAGAGAAAGAGCTTATAACTGTACTCCTGGTATTAATCCATATACTGGGAAACCTGATGGATGTAGTAAATTAACTAATGCTAATCGTAACTTTAAAGATAGCTACTTTCAACCTGTTGTTGCCGGTTTAGCAAGTTATTATTATGTTTATAAAGCTTATTATAATTGTGAAGGCTTTGATTCAACAACACCAATTACATCATTTTGTGTAGATCCAGGATTACAAGGCCCATATACTAGTGTTGGCAGTAGTAAAACATATAATAACTATAATTCAACTACAGTTTCTTTAGATAAAAATAGTTCTTTCTATAAAGGATTATACAGATTATATACTAATTGGTATTTAAAACGAGAAACTGAAATCTATCCATATTATAAAGGAACCAATGGCGATCAAGGAAAAGAAGATTTTGTTGATTTCATCATGGACAATGTTTCCAGAAAACTTCGTATCAAATATGATAAAAAAGCTAATATCACTTATATAACAGGTGGAACTCTTCAAAAAGAATTTGAAGATTATCGTAATTTTGACTTAGGAACTGGTACAAATAGTGCTGCCAATGGATTAGTTAAAACTATTTGGAATGATGTTTCTAATTTTGCAGAAAAAGGTGTAATTTCTAGTGGTAAAGCCGTTTCTAATGATTGGATTATGCCTATTAATGAATATTCGCAAATTACCGGCGATGTTGAAAAGGATGCCACATTAAATGGTCATTACTGTCGTAACAAAAAAGATCAAAAACATCCAGGCATAGATTTTTCAACCGGTGGTAAAACTAATGTTCCTGTTTACGCTGTTCAAGATGGTGTAGTTATTGCTGTTGGAAAAAATAAGAACAGTGATGGTGGTTATTACATTGCCCTTAAAATTGAAACTACTGATGGCTATGTAACTGCTCGTTATATGCATTTAAGAGACAAACCAACGTATAATGTTGGGGATAAAGTAAGTCAAGGCGATCAATTAAATTACGCTGGTAATACTGGCTATAGTAGTGGTATTCATCTTCATTTTGAAGTAGGAAGATATGATGAAACTGGGAATAAGGATGGCTGGATTCATAAAGATTCAAAATATCTAATAAGTCCAAGAAAATATTTACCAATGGATAATACTCCATATTGTTCAGATAACTATGTTGAACCAGCAAGAACAAGTGGAACTACAAGTTCTAGTCAAAATTCTGCAAACATTAAAATAACAGCTGATTCTACTGTTTCACCTACTAAAACTAACTCTGGCAAAGGTTTTACTGCAACAGTGAAATTTACCGTTACTGGTACTGATCAAACAATGTTAGACTCAATTATTAAAGACGAAAATAATAAGATTATTGTTAAAACTAATAAAGAAGAAGTAATAAGCAACGAATCACTGACAATTGAAAAAATAGAAGAATGGCAAAAAACCGAAAATGGTTATGCTGTAACATATAAAATAAGCTGTGATAATGTTTACAATTACATTTCAAATACTGATTTTACTAGTGTTATGGTTGGTCTTCAAATTTCATATGTTGATCCATATTCAATCGATAATATTTTAATTTTACGTACTGGTGATACAAATGGTTCAGCAGCTCGTCTTCAAGATTTTGTAACTTTCTTAAATGGTAAGGCTGATAAAATGGCCAATATATCTATTTCCTTTGAAAATGAACAAAAAAATATTTGCCGTCCTACATTTGCAATGCCTTGTACTACTAATGAAAATGTTTATTATTTAATCGAAGGAACGCAATCAGGAGCCCTATATAATACATTGATAAACGGTATAAAAGGTGTAGGCGATTTACAAAATTTACTAAGCAATGCCTATAACATGTTATCTGAATTAAAGAACTTTAATTTAAGTAATTTAGGTAAAAATGATTTAAAAATTATCTTAGGAATACTAGAAAATTTTGCTAATAGTGGTGCTATTTTAAAAACTATCAATCAAGAAATCAGTAGTTATTTAACTCCTCTTGCTAATAACGGCAATAAAACAGCTAAATTATTATTAGATAATCTAAATAAAATATCATTTAGTAATGATGCCACAACTAATTTTACAAATTTAACTTCATTATTCATAAAAGTATTAATGAGTGCTGCTCAAAATGGTACCTCAACTCTTACTAAAGATTGGGACGAAATATTAGCAGCCTTAGAAACAGGAGTTGATAAAAAGAGTGTTTCTAATGTTACTTTGACTTTAATGCAAAATTTGGGTAATGCCATTAAAAATTCGGGAAGTAGTTTAGGAACTATTTTACAAGGGGTTGATGTTTTAGCCAATTATTTTACAAAGAACTTTAGCAATGTCACAGACATCAGTAGTGCTATTACAGCCCTAGAAACTACCATTCAAAGTATTGTTAGTGACGGCTATCAAAAATTAGGCGATATGATGGATTATGTAAAGAATAATTTGCTTGGTAAATTAGATCTATCTTCGTTATTAACATCTCCTAGCAATTGGAATATATTTGAAACAATTTCTAATGCTTTAATTGTTGACTGGGAAAAATGTATTATTGGTGAAGATGGAGTGGAAGCTACCGATCCAAATGGTAATTCTTATACAATTCAACAGAGTAATGATAACGATTATGGGATGTTTTGTACAATAACTTGTAAAGAGGATTACGCTATTAAAATGCCAGGTAATTTAGGTACAACTTATGCTGGGCGTTACATTTCTACAAATGTTGATAGTGTTTATCATGCTACAATTGGTATGGCTGGTCAAAGAGTTTGTGCTACAACTGAGATAAAAAATGATAAATATGTTGAAACGGCTAAAGCAAAAAAAGATGAAATGCTAAAAGCTTATAATAATTTCTATGAATCATATACTAAATACAAGTCTTTATCTGCTCGTGAAAAAAATGAAACGCGTTCTGAAAATGCTGGAATTACTTCATCTATGGATAAACTAAACGTAGATAGTATAAAGAGTCAACTAATTAGCGGGATATCTGATGCTGTTCAAAATACTATCGATGAATTTGTTCGTACAGTTTTACCTAATGATGAAGCTAACAATGTTATGAATAATTTTGCTGATGATGCCGCGAGTATGTTAGTAAAAATTGGAACTATGGCCTTAGGTGGTTCTCTAAATGCTGATAATTTAGGCAATTTATTAGGAGATTATTTCCAAGATAAAGTATCTGAATATGCTGATCGTTTAAAAGCCGGAATTGAATCTATTGTTCCAAATCTATTAAATAATATTAATACAGTTACAAACAATCTTTTAGGAACGACTGTAGTTAATGCGGCTGGAGCACTCGGTAAAGTAGGTCTTGAATTTGCATGTAATGAAGGTTCTACGTTATTAGATTTCTTCTTTGGCGTAGGCGAAATAGTTAGAACCGTTTGTGGAATTTATTCCGGTGTAACTACAACTATTGCTAATACAATTGTTGGCATTAACGAAGCGACTAACCATAAAATTTTCCAAATTGAAAATGGTGTTAATTACACATATACTTATCATCAATATGTATATTCTGATAGTTCAACTGATACCAAAGCATTATCTTCTAAATTTGTCGAATCTAAAGATACTGTTTCTGGTGAAGCAACTTCTGACGGTAACCGTACGGTTATTTGGGTTATGCAAAATAATGGTCGTTATACTATCTCTGACTTAAACTATGGTAGTGTTGTCTTTAGAGCTATTAGTCAAGTACATAAAGTTGCTCAAAGCCTTCAAAAATTTGGCAATCTAAACATTTTACAATCAGGAAATTTTGAAAATCAAATCAATGCTTTAGTTCAAACAGTTAACAATTTAAGTGGTAGCATCAGCATCGGTTGGTTAAAGCAAAATGGTCAATCATTAGATGCTAGTGGTTTCTCTAATTTAGTTACTATGATCAGTGATATCATGAATATATTTACAGATATATCCGGAGCTACCGATAATGTTTTAACTGACGTAACAAATGCTGTTGATACGGCTTTACTTGTATATTATGATTTCCTTGGTATTTTCAATCCGTATTATGCATCTTTAGGTGATCTTCGTCACGAAATGGAAAATTATAAAGATGAATATTATGCTGCTCAAGCTGAATTAAGCGATTTAGCAGGAAGAATGAATGCTTGTACGATGTGGTCAAATACTTATGAATTTAATCCTACTATAGAATTTACTTATGGATATGAGAAGAATTCGTTATTAGATTATATTGTTAATAAAAATGACAAAACGACTGATAAAATATATTTAAAAGATATTAATAAAGGTGAAGCTGAAAATGTATCTTATTATTGTGATGGCGATGTCGATATTAAAGATGTTCAAAACTGGGATGTTATCACATCAGGAAAATGTCGTACCGATGATGGCATGATTGGTGGCTTATTAACTTCAATAGCCGATGATGATGGAACATTACAAGCCGTTTTACAAGTATTTAAAGATAATCAAGCTGGTTTAAAGAAACTACTTAATAATACTCAAGTAAAAGAATTTATTCAAAATAATGAATATTTAAATAAAATAAGTGACTTTTTATGTAAAGGTCTAGGTCAATCATTCTGTGATATATTTGGTAGTGAAGATGATGGCGTAATAAGTACTTATATTCCAGGAAATATTGTTTATAAAGCTCTTATAGGTACTGGTGATGATGCTAGTGTTGATACTAGTGCTGGTATTCAAAGCTGGCAAAACTTATTTAAAGTAATAGGTGGTTCTGGTAGTTTAAGCTTTGAAAATGCTATTTCTAGTATAACTAATAAAGTAACATATACAACTGGTGTTGGCTATGAAGTAAATTATCGTAATGTTGGACGTGTTGTTAATATTTCTCGTTATGGTAATCCAGGTGTATCAGTTTCAGGTTTAAGTTGGACAACTATTTTGTCAAATATGGCTACTTATTTAGCTAATAAGAGTGAATCCGCCGATGCTACTAATATTCTTCAAAAACTAAATAATGGTTTAATGGGATTAACCGGTCAAGGGGCACAAAGCTTCATATATTATAAATCATCACAACAATATTGGACTTCATCTAATAAAGGCATTTATACGAAGACTAAAGCCACAGCTGATTCAGTATTAGTTGATACAGGAGATCCTGCTTTAACAGATGATAGATATAAATCCGGAACAGATGCAGAAAAACAACCAGATGGATTAATTTATCCAATTGCATTGTCAACCAAAGCCGGTACATATCAGTATCAAATAAAAATTAATAATGTTGGTCAATATTATAACAATACTACTTCACTTGGTAGAATTATTGATGATAGTGGTTATGTAAATGGCTTACTAGCTAACCAATATGTATGTAAATACGAGGTTGAAACAGAACCACCTACACCAAATCCAACATGTAAAGAAATTTATGAATCTAGCGATTGTAAAGATGAAAATGGTTACTTTAAAGATTTATATAAGAATCAAAATTATGATAAAACTAACGGCATTGATTATGAAGCTAAATGGAATGCATGTATAACTAAGTTACTTGCTGAAAATGATTCATGTTGTTACTTAATTGATGCCAATAACGTACCAAATGCTAGTCAAGATCGTTATAACAGCATGTGTAATTCTAAATGTCAAGGTATCAAACTATATGGCTCTGATAGTGCTATTAAAGATTCTTCTACTTCTAGTAGTGCTCTAATTAGTAAAAATGGTGTCTTACAATTCTATACAAAAGTTATTTCTAACTATGATTACTTCCCAAATGGTGAAGGATCAAAAGGATTTAACTGGAGTGGTAAAACATCTGGTTATGAAAATGTTGATGAATCTGGTAATCCAGTCAGTCAAGATATCAACACCATCATAAATAATAAAGAAGAGATAGGCGATGGCATTTATGGTGATGCTGAAAAATATCTAAATTATTCTATTAATATCAATGGTGCATGTATGGCTAAAATTAAAGAATACAATGATCAACAAGAATTAAATGATTTAGGTTTCGGTGATTACACTGGTGGCATTGAAAATGTAAAAACTCGTGAATATCGTTCACAATTCTTAAAAGACTTAGAAGAAAGCAGTGAATATGCTGTATGTCGTGAAAAACCAATCACCAATCAATTACAAAAATAGAAAGTAGGTAGGTAAAATATGAAAGAATCTTATTGGGGCTACTGGTTAGTAATGCTAGGTATCTTAGTAATAGGTGTTATGCTTCTAATTAGTAGCACAACTACCGGTACAACTCAAGATTACTATGAGTTAAAGGAGACAGCATCAGCATCTGTAATTGATGCTGTCGACTACTCATATTATCGTTTATATGGTGACTTAAAAATATCGAAAGAAAAATTTATTGAAAACTTTATAAGACGTTTTTCAGAATCAGCAACAATGACTAAAGAATACAATATTTCCTTCTATGATATTAGTGAAGTACCACCTAAGGTAAGTGTTAAAATATCTAGTGTAAGTAATACTGTAAATGTTGCTAATACAACAAATTCCTTTGATTTAGTAAATAAAGTAGATATGATTTTAGTAGGTGGCTCTGAAAATAAAAATTCTGCAAGTAATACTGATACCAGTGTTAAAAGTTGTCTAGAATACCAAGCAACACCAGAATTTGCTAAAGTCATGCAAAGTATTTTAAATGATAAAGATACTAGTTACGTAGGAGTGGCCTTAACTAATCGTATTATTAATGCTAACTTACAAAACCTAACAAAATGGGCTAGTAAGAAAGGTGATTTAAGTAATGCAGGCACTGAATATTTTAGTGAATTTATAAAAGCTATTCTTCTTGATTTTAGTACTTCTTTTGGTAGATCAACAGAAGATGATTTTATTGAAGCAGACCCAACTAGACCTAGTGAAGAATTAACAAGTGAAAATAGAACCTCTGGTATCTTAGGACTTGCTCGTCAAAAAGGTTGGTTAACTAAAGTTGGTTAAAAATACTTTTAAAAGTTAAGGAGAATAAAAATGGATAAAATAAAAGAAGAAATAAAAAAAGTCTTATCAAATAAAAATACATTAACAATTATTATCGTAATTATAGGTATTATATGTCTTTATGCCATATATAACTACCGTGTAACGCAGGCTGTAACTACAATACGTGTTCCTTATGCAAAAAAAGAATTAACTAGTCGTACTCAAATTACAGCCGATTCTATCGGTTATACTGAATTACCTAAAAGAATAGCTAAAAATCTAGGAATAGTTACATCAACTGCTAATATAACTAGTAATTATGTTAAGTATGGTGAAACTATTCCTGCCAATAGCTTTTTCTACAAAGATTATATCGTTTCATTTGAAGAAGCTACTACCAATGAGTTTTCAGATATTCCTGATGGTTATACCGCCTACAACTTAACAGTTGATATCAATTCAACTTATGGCAACTCTATTTATACTGGCAATTATGTTGACTTATTTGTTAAAGCTAATTCCAATGCTAATAGAGTAATCTTTGGTCGTTTAATTCAAGGTATTAAAGTTCTAGCTGTCTTAGATTCTAGTGGTAATGATGTGTTTGAATCATCAACTGAGGAAAGAACACCAGCCCAAATGTGGTTTGCACTTCCTGATGAATTATATACATTACTTAAGAAAACTGAATATATTGGTGGTATAACTGTTATGCCAATTCCAAGAAATGCTAGTTATTCAGCAACTGATCGTGATGCAACCATTGATTCGCAATATATTCAAAATTATATCTTGTCAAAATCAATTACTGTTAGTCAAAACTTTAATAGTGATACTAATAATCAAAATACGCAAGATAATGCTAATTTAGGAGAGTAGAAAGGATATTTATGAAGAATGCACTTGCCCCTTTAAAAAGGTTTATACAAAATAAAAATACGGTAACAATTATTTGTATCGTTGTTGGTATTTTAACATTAGTTATAGGTTATAATTACCGTGTTAATAAAGCTATTGATTTAGTAACTATTCCTTATGCTCTAAAAGAAATACCAAGAAAAACACAAATTACTAAGGATATGATTGGACATGTTAAAGTGCCTCGTTCCTTAGTTACTAATGCTAAAAATATTATTCAAACAGATAAAGATTTAATTAACTATTATTCTAGTTATTCAACTGATATTCCAGCTAAAAGCTTATTTTATAAAGAAGCTGTGTTAAAAGAAGAACAAATGCCTGATTATGCTTTTATGAACATGCAAGATGGTAATACTGTTTATTCATTAAAAGTAAATAATAAATCAACATATTCTAATAGATTCCGTCCAGGCGATTATATCGATCTTTATATGGAAGCTAAAGATAATAATAAAGTAATGATGGCAATATTAGTTAAATCAATTAAAATCAAAGCTATAAAAGATTCCTCAGGTAATTCCATTTTAGAAAATACCTTATCTGGTGGAACTCCAGCTGCCTTATTATTCGAAGTAGAAGATAGCTTATTTGATCTTTTAAAGAAGAGTGAATATGTTTCTAATGTTGAAATTATTCCCGTTCCAAGAAACTCAAATTATACGAAAGAAGAAGGTTCAACAACAGTTTCAACAGAAGAAATTACAAGTTATATTTATAATAAAACGGAGACTATAACAAATTAGAAAGAATGTGGTAAATAATGAATGAAGCAATATTTGAACAAATGGACTTTGGTCCTTTGGCAGAATTTTTAGCCGATGATGATATTACCGATATTTCTTATTCTAATAATGGTCAAGTTTGGTTAAAAACATTATCAAAGGGTGTTTATCAAGTAGAACGTCCTGATATTAATAATACTTTTATGGAGAAATTAGCCTTCCAGTGTTCTAATGTTATGGGTAAGACTTTTAATATGGCTCATCCTTTATTAGATGCTGAGTCGGCTGAACTCCGTATGAATTTTGTTCATGAATCAATTGCAACGAATGGCATTGCTTGTCTTATTCGTAAAACTCCTGCTAAAATTCGTTTAAATAAAGAAAAGTTATTAAATGAAGAATATATTACGGAGACTTTACATGATTTTTTAATGAATTGTGTTGCTGGCCACTGTAATATTATTGTTGCAGGAGAAACTGGTTCTGGTAAAACAGAGCTCTTAAAATATTTAGCTAGTCATATTAAAGAAAATGAAAAAATTATTACGATAGAAGATACCTTAGAACTACACTTAGACCGTATTTTCCCACATCGTGATATCGTCGCAATGAAAACAAATAATATTTGTAGTTATACTGATGTTTTAGTAGCCTGCATGCGTCAGAACCCTATTTGGATTTTATTATCCGAGGTTCGTTCAGGTGAGGCGGTTATGTCAGTTCGTAATGCCATATCATCAGGTCATAATATTTTATCAACTATCCATGCTGATAAAGCATCATCTATACCTCTTCGTATGTATTCCTTAATGGAATCTAGTCAAGATGTTGAACAATTTTTAAATACAATCCATAGATATGTACAAATTGGTGTTTATGTTAAAGGATACTTTAGTAAGAAATTTAATCGTTTTCAAAGAGAAATTATTGAAGTATGTGAATTCTATGTAGATGAAAATAATAAACCATGTACTAATGAAATTTATAAAAAAGCTTTAGATGGTCATTATAGTTTGAAAAATCCTACTCAACATTTACTAGATTACTTAAGTATTCAAAATGTTTTTTTAGATAAAGATACTTTCCATATTGGAAATAATAAAGAGTATGATGGTGATATTGAGGCTGACTTAAAGAAGTATCATGAAGAAGAGGCAGCTGCTGGTAATGTCAATGTACCAGCAAGCAGTATGAATAATTTAAACAGTCAAACAACAAGTACACAAACTAGTAATGTTATTAATCAAAATACAAACACAGCTAGTCCAGTAACTAGTAATCAAAACACAGGGGTACCAGAAGCTACTTTAAATAATGCTACTAATCAAGTAAAGCAAGATCAAGTTGCAGGGCAACCAAATAATTTAAATGGAGTAGGGGTAGCAAATAACACTAATTTAAACAATAATCTAAAAGAGATGCAACCAAACCCAACAAACTTAAATAATAATCCTACAAATTTTGGTAATGGCATTTCTAATCAAACGGTGGCATCAAACCCTGCCAGTCAAATAAGCAATCCTAACACAAGCTTTAATGGCAGTAGTTTATCAAAAAACGGAACCACAAGTTCAAATCCAAGTAGTGAAGAAGAAGTTTTATAGGAGGAATAAAAATGGAGTTAATAATTTTAATAGCATTAGCACTTTTTGCTTTTTCATATAGAAAAAGTGCTGATGCTTCGGCTAGTGGAGCCTTCAAATTTATTCAAAATGGAGTTGCTAACCTTTATGATAAATATGCTCCTTATACTTATAAGCAAGTCCGTGAGAAAACTAAAGAATTAGGAGAGGAGTATACACCTAAACAATACATAGGACAAGTTATTTTATTTAGTGTAGTTGCTGGTGGTATTGCTTATCTTTACTTCTATAACTTATTTATAACTATAATATATGCTTTAATTGCTATTGCTTTTATTCCTTATCTTTCCTACTTACGTACCCAAAGAATTTATTCAGAGTATATATTTGAACAAATTCAAACTTATACTACTAACGTTATCATGGAATTTAATACGACTCAGAGTTTTGTTAAATCCCTAGAGGGTGTAGTAGAATCAGGTATATTAGAAAAACCGGTGGTTGATGATGTTAAAACCATGATTGATATGGCGTATGCTAATGGTACTATCGATCAGTCAATTGCTTATTTTAATGAAAAATATCCATATTATATGGTTAAAAATATGCACCAACTTTTCTATCAGATTACTAAAGAAGGTTCAAGAGATGCAGGGGAATCCCTAGAAAATATGTCCTTAGATATTGATGCTTTAGTAGAAAGTGTATACCGTGATAGAATGGATAGAGCAAACTTCCATAAAAAGTTCTTAACTTTCGGTATGGCTCTATTCTTACTAGCAGCCGTTATGCAATTTCTTTTAGGAAAAGACTCATATATTAAACTACTTGATATGTGGTATGTACAATTAATCTTACATTTAATAATTATTATTAACTGTTACTTCTTACTTACGGGTGAGAAATATTATAATGAAGATGTGGGGGTAGAGTAATTATGTATTTTGAAATATTGGGTTTATCTGTTCTTTATATCTATGTTTTAAATAAGACTAAAGTTATTGATATTAAAAAATGTATTAATGATAATGTTGGATATTTCTTAAGATTTAAAGAAAGTGATTATGACTTTTTAGTTAGAACTCGTTATGGTGAAGGAGTTGATCCTGATTACTTATTTGGTAAAAGAATTACTCAAGGTTTAGTAGTAGGTTTACTTGTTATTTGTTTCTTCATTAATAAATTTAGTTATATTTATGTTATTGTAGCTATAGTAGCAGGTATTTTAATGTTTAAATCTAGTTATTCTAGTTTAAAGAGTTATTATAAAAATAACTTACATACGATAGATGCCATGTTACCACATTACTTAAAAGGTTTAGAAATCTTAATTCAACACTATACAGTACCTGTTGCTATTGGAAAAAGTGTTGATACCGCACCAGAAATATTTAAAAAAGGTTTATTAGAAATGATTGCCAAGATTAATTCTGGTGATAGTACAATTGAACCTTATATGGAATTTGCTAGAACTTACCCAGTAAGAGATTCCATGCGTATGATGCGTTTATTATACCGTTTAGGTTTAGGACGTCAAGATAGAAAACAAGAACAGTTACTTAACTTCTCAAGGTCTATTTCTAATCTTCAACAAAAAGCTCGTGATACTAAATACAAAGAAAGATTAGATAAGATGGAAAATAAGACTATGAGTATGCTTATTTCTACTGGTCTTGGAGTTATGATTTTACTAGTACTTGCTGTAATGCAAATGATGAATGGATAGAGCTCTTAATTGGGCTCTTTTTTTAGATATACTAATCTTATTAGAAAAGTAATTTCGGTATAAATATAGAAGTTAAGAAAAAAGAATTTATGGATTAGCCAGAGTATAAAAAATATCCAGATTTATTAACGTCTTCTCTTGATTTATTTTTATTACCTATTGATACTTTTATTAAACAATTTGAAAAATTAAAAATAAAATTAGGTAGTGATTATGTGGAAAAATTAGCTAGTGATGAAGGATTAATAGAAATAATGTATGAAGATTAGATAGAAAGTTATGGTCTTTTGTTAAATAACATTATGGTTAATTTTATTGGGATGACGAAAGTCATCTTTATTTTTTTTTATTAGGAAGATCTCTCCTTTGTTGCTCTTTGATTGCTAAAAATAGCAATTTATTTTATAATTAAAATTATAAAAAAGAGGAAGTACTATGGATAAAGAATACTTAAAAAAATTTACTAAAGAAGAAATATTTGACTTATATGATGCTATAGTTCATAAAAAAAGAAAAAATTATGATAATATTACTAAATCTAAAATGCTTGATGCCATTTTTGAGGAATACCTTGATTATCATAATATAATTAGCATTTGTACTTTAAAAGAACTAAAAGTTTTAAAAAAAATGGTAAATGGTAGTTTTGAATATAAAATCAGTGAAGATAATAACTTTGCTATTAGTAATTTAGAAGCCAAACTCTTAATCACTTTAAATAAGAATGATATAAAACTAATGCCTGGTTTAGAAGAACCTATTAAAACGGCAGTTAATAAAATGAATCTAAAAGAAATTGAAGAAAAAGAAAAAGTAATTATTCCTTTACTAGGACTTCTAAAAGTTATGGGCTTCGAAAGACTTACTAATATTATTTACTTAATTAAAAAAATTTATAATATTGATAAAGAATTAGATAATTACTTAAGTAATAGTCTATTATTTAACTATTATTGCTTTATTACAGATACTGATGAATATAAATTTGTTGCTGTATTTCGTCCTTATTTAGAATATATTGAAGAATTAAAAGACCTTTACCAAAATAAAGAATTAGATATTAAAACTTTTAATCCTACTACTTTAACTAATATATTCTATTATGATTATGATAAAAGTAATAAAACAGTAAGTAAGTTAGCAAAACGTTTAAAATATCCTTTATTAATAAAACAGATAAACTTAATTGCCCTTTTTGATAGTAGCCGTAAAGAAATAAAAAAACTATTACATTCTGATTTAACTGAAACAGAAATAGATACTCTAATTAATAATATACCATCTAGTAGTTATGGTGGTTTAACTAAGGAACAATATGCTAAAAATATCTTAGAAAACCAAAAAATTGAAGCTGAAATGACTTATAATTATATTAAACAGAGTAAGAGCGCTGCTCTAAGTAAAAAAGATGCTGATCTATTTTATAAAACCTATTTTGCTATATTAGAATATACTAATAACTATTATCATCTAAATAATTTAAAAATATATAAACAAAGTAATTTAAATCCTTACTTACTAGTACCAATTATTGAAAAATTTTATAATAATAAAGAATTAATAATTACTAATTTTCTAAAAGAGAATCCTTATAAATTTAAAAAAGAAGAATTAGAAATAGTAAATAACTATAAAAAAGCTTATCGTAATTTATTTATTATTGTTGAATATGATTATGAATATACCAAAATAGCTTTTAATAATACTATTTATATGGTCAAAGGCTTAAATTCTCCTATTGATGAAGTAATACTTTATAATAGACTTCCATATCTTGCCATGACAACTCTTTTACCTTTTAAAGACCAAATAATTTATGATGGTATTTTAAGTAGTTATGGCAATAATTTAGATATAAGTTCAAAAATGAAAATGGAACTTATTAACTCTTTAAAAGCTGCTCCTAAAATTTATCACTTATAAAATTAGAACTAAATAGTTCTTTTTTTTAAAATTTTATTGTCAATAACTTTTGAAAATGTCTTAAATAAAATTATTTATTTGCGTTTAAGCATATACGTGGGTTGTATGTGCTTTTTTCTGTTGCTTTTTAA
>JABLTO010093368.1_pt1 | contig 33134 bp, 39 predicted proteins | sample 7160091 | NCBI WGS metagenome assembly JABLTO01 (sample SAMN14651225, study PRJNA627086) | human gut metagenome | isolation source: feces | host: Homo sapiens
TAAAAAATAATAAAATAATATTTGTAACAGGTACAACAGGAGCTTTATTTGCACATAATATAGATAGATTAGATGGTAGTTCCTTTAATGGATTAAATCTTCTTGATATGGATGTAAAAGAAAGAAGTATGGTACTTGGTGATGATTTATATTATAAATTTGAAAAAATGGAAATAATGTCATCACAAATACAAATGATAGATATTACTTTAAATAAAGCAAAAGAGTTTGGAAAAATAATATATGGTTATGGTAATAATGGAAAGAATGAAGGCGCTAGAAATAAAAATTTATTATTTACAAATGCACTTGGTCCAGTACTTGTAAAAAATCCATGGCTTACTGAATATTTAATTAATTTAGCACTAAAAAATAAAGGACTAAAAGAAATAAACAAAAAGATAGATTTTGATTTAGAATTAAAATCTTTAGAAAGTGCTAAAGAATTTATAAATAAGAAAATAGAAAATGAAAAAAATACTAAAAAATAGCATTTTTTTTCATTTGAGTGAAAAAACTTTACAAGTAAATTATGTTTGTGGTTGTTTTTTAAAGCACATTATAGTAAAATATAATAAGTAAAAAAAGGAGTGTTAATATGGGAAGAGCATATGAAGTTAGAAAAGCATCAATTCAAAAAACAGGAGCAGCTAAAGCAAAATTGTATTCAAATTTCGCAAAAGAAATTTATTTAGCAGCTAAACAAGGTGGAACAAGTATTGATGCTAATGCAAGTTTAAAAAGATTAGTAGAAAAGGCTAAAAAGAGTCAAGTACCAGCAGATATAATTAATAGAGCAATTGATAAAGTTAATAATGGTGCTGATGAAAGCTATACATCTTGTAGATATGAAGGATTTGGTCCAGGTGCATCTACTTTAATAGTTGATTGCCTAACAGATAATGTAAATAGAACTGTAGGTCTTGTAAGAGCAGCATTTACTAAATGCAAAAGTAAATTAGGTGTAGAAAATTCAGTATCACATTTTTATGAAAATTTATCAGTAGTTGGATTTAAAGGTATGAGTGAAGAAGAAGCATTAGATGCTTGCTTAATAGATGATGTAGACATTAAAGATATTGAAACAGATAATGATTTAACTATTATTTATGGTGATCCAAAAGATTTACATAAAATAAAAGAAGCTTTAAGAAAAGCAAAAAATGATATAGAATTTGAAATTGATGAAATAAGTATGCTTCCACTTGATAAAGTAAAATTAGAAGGCGAAGAACTTGAAATGTTTAATAAACTTTTATCTATGCTTGATGATGTAGAAGATGTTCAAGAAGTATATCATAATGTAGAACTATAATTAGTTCTTTTTTTCTAAAAATAATATTGGAGTTGAAAAGATGGATGGATTTATAATAATAAATAAAAAAGAAAATATGACTAGTAGAGATGTTGTTAATATAGTATGTAAAAAATTACATACAAAAAAAGTAGGTCATACTGGTACACTTGATCCAATGGCTAAAGGAGTTTTAGTAATAGCGGTTAATAAAGCGTTAAAACTTGTTGATGATATAACTAGTTTAAATAAAGAATATATTGCAGAGGTAACACTTGGAATAAAAACTGATACATTAGATATTACAGGTAATGTTTTAGAAAAAGAAGATATTACAAATATTAATAAAGAATTTATAGAAGAGGTTTTAAATTCATTTATTGGTGAATATAATATGGAAGTACCAATATATAGTGCAGTTAAAGTAAATGGAAAAAAATTATATGAGTATGCTAGAGAAGGAAAAAGTGTTGAACTTCCTATAAAAAAAGTAGTCATAAATAACATAGAATTATTAAGTGTTGATCAAAATAAATTTACATTTAAATGTAATGTATCAAAGGGAACATATATTAGAAGTTTAATAAATGATATATGTAAAAAATTAGGTACAATAGGATGTATGTCAGATCTTATTCGTACAAAACAAGGAAAATTTTATATAGAAGATGCAATAGATTTAGATGATATAGATGAGGATACTAAATTTATAAATATGGTTGATGTTATTGATTTTCCTATATTAGAAGTAAATGAATATTTATATAATAGAATAAAAAATGGTTCAAAATTAGAAAATAGATATAACTATGAAAAGTTAGCATTTACTTATAATAAAGAATTAATAGGAATTTATATTATAGATCCAAAAGATAGTTCTAAGATAAAACCTAAAAATATTTTTAATTAAAAATATGTAAAGTTAATAAAAATTACTATATTTTATTTATCATTTATGATTTAATATATTTAGAAGGAGGAAAGTAATATGTATTGTGAAAAATGCGGAAGCAAAAATGAAATGACTTCAGAATTTTGTACTAATTGTGGTAACAAATTAAATAAAGAATTATCTAATACTAATGTAAGTAATACTTCAGTAATTAATACTGAAGAAGAAAAAAATACATTTGGATGGGGTGTTTTAGGGTTCTTTATTCCAATTGTAGGGTTAATTTTATTTATCTGTTGGAAAAAGGATAGACCAAAAGCATCTAAGTCTGCCGGAATAGGGGCACTTGTTTCAGTTATAGCAAATGTATTATTATCTATATTAATTATAGTAATAGGATTTATAGTAGGTTTTAGTTCAGTAAAAAACTTTAATGATTATACTGGAACAAATATCGATAATTATAAAGATAATTATGATTATGATAATGATGATTACGATACTGATACAGATAGTAAAGAAGAAAGTAAAACTGTTAATGCAGGTGAAGCATTTGAATTTTCAAATATGCAAATAACTATAGGAACAGATTATACATTTACAACTTTAAATAGTAGTGATTCAACAAAAAATGGTATGACACTTGTTAAACTTCCTATAACTGTAAAAAATCTAAGTAATGATGAAAATCATTTAAATATGTTTTATTCCAATATTTATGATCCAAGTGATAAGAAATTAACAAAACAAAGCTCATATTTTGATGATACGATCGATTATGCAGATGACTTAAAATCTGGTGAAACATATACAAAATATTATTATTTTGAATATACTACAGATGGAACTTACAAAGTTAAATTTAATAATTATACTAGTAAGATAGATGTAAATGTAAAAGTCAAAAAATAATGTGTTATTTACATTTATATATATGTTTTGATATAATGGGATTAAGGAGATGATAAAATGGTTTGGATGATAGTTATTGCCATTGTAGTATTTATTATATTATGGATAATTGCTACACAAAATAAACTAGTAAGAAAAAGAATGAAAGCAGAAAATGCTTTTGCAGATATTGATGTACATTTAGTAAAAAGATATGATCTTATACCAAATATAGTTAATACTGTAAAAGGATATGCTAAACATGAAAAAGAAACTTTAGAAGGAGTTATCAATGCTAGAAATAAAGCAGTAAGTGCTGGAAGTGTTGATGATAAAATTAATGCTGATAATGAAGTAACACAGGCTATAAGCAGATTATTTGCTTTAACTGAAAGTTACCCAGAATTAAAAGCAAATACAAATTTCTTAAGTTTACAAGAAGATTTAAAAAATGTTGAAAATGAACTTGCAGGAGCAAGAAAATATTACAACGCTGCAGCTAGGAATTATAATTACGCTATTACAGCAATTCCTGATTGTATAGTTGCTAAATTGTTTCATCATAATTCGATGAATATGTTTAGTGCAAGCGAAGAACAAAGAAAAAATGTAAAAGTTGAATTTTAATTATGGGAGGAAGATATGAAAAAGAATTACATTAAATTACTTTTTGTATCTTTTTTTCTATTTTTAATTTTTCCACTAGGTGTAAATGCATCTAATGGATATACAATAGAAAATTATGAAGTTGATATAAAAGTAAATGAAAACAATGTATTAAATATAAAAGAGGTAATCAATGTAAATTTCGAATACGAAAAGCATGGAATAATTAGGGTAATTCCATATAAGAATACTTATTACAGAACTGGTAAGACAGTTGAAACAAGAGCATTAATAAAAAATTTAAATGTTAATGCAAACTATACTACTTCAAAAGAAAATGGTGAATTAAAGGTAAAAATAGGAGATGCAAGTACTACATTAACAGGAAATAAACAATATGTTATTACTTATGACTATGATGTTGGTGATGATAATGTAGATGATTATGATGATTTTTACTTTAATGTAATAGGAACAAATTGGGATACTGAAATAAAAAATGTAAGATTTAAAATAGAAATGCCAAAAGAGTTTGATACAACTAAGGTTAATTTTACAGTTGGTAAATATGGCTCTACATATTATGAAGATGTTAAATATACAATAAATGGAACTACAATAAATGGTTATGTTATGCCATATAGTAACAATACTTATGCATTATCATCATACGAAGGATTAACAGCTAAAATTGAACTTCCAGAAGGGTACTTTAAGGGTGAAAGAGTAGTTTTTGATCCAACATTATTAATACTAGTAATATCAATTACAGTGTCAGTATTTTTAATAGTATTAAGTATAATTTTATACACAAAATTAAGTTTAAGAAAAAAAGATTTATTAGTACCAGAATATTCAGTACCTGATAACTTAACTCCATCAGAAATAGGATATTTATATAAAGGAAGTATTGACAATAAACATATTGTTTCTTTAATAACTTATTTTGCTAATAAAGGCTATTTACAAATAATTGAAAATAGTAAAAGAAGTTTTTCATTTCAAAAATTGAAAGAAATTGATGATTCAGAACCAGAATATGCAAAAACAACATTTAATGGTTTATTTAAAAAAGCAAATAGTGAAGGAATAGTTAAGAAAAGCAGTTTAGAAGATACTTTTTATACAACGCTATCAAGTGCTTTAGCTAAACTTAGTCATACACATAAAATTTATAGTACATCACATTATGTTTTATATTTTGTATATTTCGGATTAATATTTATTCCTTGGTTGTTATCATCATTCTTAAATCAATTTGTAACATATAGATTAACAACTGATTATGCAATTCTTAACATAATATCAAAAATATTAATAGTTGCTTCTGTAATCATTGGTATTATATTTGTTATTACAAATAAAAAAAGAACAGAAGAAGCAACAAAATATTATAATAGAATAAATGGATTTAAAGATTATCTTATGTGCGTTGAAAAAGATAAACTTGAAATGCTTGTTAATGATAATCCAAATTATTTCTTTGATATACTTCCATACGCATATGTCTTAGGAGTATCTGACATATGGAGTAAAAAGTTTGAGTCAATTGCGATTGCGCCACCAACTTGGTACGTAGGAACTATGTATTCGCCAGCAACAGGAGCATTTGATGTAAATAGATTTAATAATTCGCTTACAAGTACATTATCATCAGTAAATACAACAATGAGTTCAAGACCATATGAATCAAGTGGATCATCAGGTGGTGGAAGCTTTTCTGGTGGAGGCGGATTCTCCGGAGGAGGCGGAGGAGGCGGTGGCGGAAGCAGCTGGTAACCTCTAGTAAAAAAATAAATAATTTTAAATATTAGGCATATATTAAAATAGGTAGGGGTGGTTATATGTCTAATAAAGAAGAATTTAAATTATTTGTTAAATCTCATCCAGAACTTATAAGATATGTTAAAAATGGTGAAATGACTTGGCAAAAATTTTATGAAACATATTCATTATATGGAAAAGAAAATGATGTATGGAATAAGTATTTTAATAATAATGAGGAGATAAAAGAAAATATTAATAAAAAAAAAGAAAATGTATCAATTACTGATGTTATTGATATGGTAAAAAAAGTAGATTTAAATAGTGTCCAAAAAAATATTACAAATATAAGTAAAGCACTTGGAATTGTTCAATCTTTAATAACAAAAGATGAAGTTAATACAACTGAAAGTTATACACCAAGACCACTTTACAAGAAGTTTGAGGACTAATGAAATTAGATGTACAATTTAAAATAAAAAATAATTATCTTCTTCAAAAGTATATTAGAGAAAATTCTTATTGGTATAAATATTTAAATAGAAATCCAGGTCTTTTAAGTGAAATGGAAAGAGAAATGAAAGAGAAGTATAAATTAACGGCTTCTGATAAAATAAACGATATTTCAGAAAAATTAGATTTATTAAGAACATTTATGAATGTATTAAAATAGAGGAAAAATATGATAGAAGAAACAAATAAAATAATAAAAAAATTAGATAAAACAGAAGATATAGTAAGAATGAAAGAATTAAAAGATAAGTTAAACTCTAATAAAGAATATTTAAATCTTATGAGTGAATTTGAAAAAAATAAGAAACTATATATAGAAAATAATACATTAGATGATGAAATAATGACTTTAAGAAAAAAGTTATTTAATATTGATGAATTAAAGGAATATTTAAAAATCCAAAACAATTTGAGACTTTTATCTATAAATATAAATAATATAATATTAAGTGTGCTAGATTAATTCTTGTTAATCTAGCTTTTTTTGAGTATAATATATATAAGAAGTAAGTGGTGAAGTATATGAAAGTTATAAGTGGTTTTTTAAGAGGAAGAGAAATAAAGGGTTATACAATAGATGGAACAAGACCTACAATGGATAGGGTAAAAGAATCTATGTTTGCGATTATACAAGATTATATAAAAGATAGTGTATGTCTTGATTTGTTTGCGGGAACTGGGAATCTTGGAATAGAAGCAATAAGCAATGGCGCTAAAAAAGTTTATTTTAATGATAAAAATCCAGTTGCAGTAAAAATTATAAAAAGTAATTTAGAGAAGTTTGGTGTAATGGATAAGGCAGATGTAATAAAAAAAGATTATGAAGATGCGATTGAGTATTATAGGGTAAACAGAATAAAATTTAATATTATATTTTTAGATCCTCCATATGATAATCATGTTATTACTCAAATATTAAAATTAATATATAGAAAAAAATTACTAAAAAAAGGTGGAATAGTAATTTGTGAATATCAAAATGAAGATATATCTACAGAGTATTTTACTGTAGAAAGACAAAGAGTATATGGTTATAGAAAAGTTAGTATATATACTGAAAAAAAGTAAATAATAATTGCGTAAACTATTTATAAAACTATTGACTATAAAATAATAAAATGATAATATTAAATTGTAATATAGGAAGGGAGAAGTAAGACACTATGAAAAATAATAAAAAAGGTTTTACATTAATTGAACTATTAGCAGTAATTGTTATACTTGCTATAATTATGGTAATTGCAGTACCACAAATATTAAATGTTGTTCAAAGCTCAAGAGATTCAGCTTGGAAGAGCAATGTTAAATTAATTGAAGAAGGAATTGAACTTGGTGAAGCTACAACAAGTACAGGTTTATCTTCAACTAACTTTAGCATTTCAACAGTTTGTACTGCAGAATCAAGTACTTCAGTTATTGATCAAATTAAATCAGTTGCTGATATATCAAGTGATGATACTGAAGTTACATGTGCAGGTGCAGGTTCTGTTAAAGTAACTGGTAAAGGTCAATTCGCAAATCAACCAGCAGCAACTATAACTTGTACAAATGGTAATTGTTCTACAATATTTGCTGAATAAAATACTTTGAAAAAAGTATTTTTTTTGTTATACTTATTATGGTGATAAAAATGAAATTAATAATAGGATCACATGTATCCTTTAACAAAGATGAACAATTAGTTAAAAGTGTAAAAGAAGCAATCAGTTATAATGCAAATACATTTATGTTTTATACAGGTGCTCCACAAAATACAAATAGAAGTGAATTAAATTTAGAAAAAATTGAAGAAGCAGATAAATTAATGGAAGAAAATAATATAGATAAGACTAAAGTAATAGTACATGCTCCATATATAATAAATCTTGCTAATGATACTAAGTCTTATGATTTTTCAATAAATTTCTTAAAACAAGAAATAGATAGATGTGCTACTTTAGGTATAAAAAATATAGTACTTCATCCAGGTAGTCATGTTGGACTTGGAGAAGCAAAAGGACTTGATAATATTGTATTTGCTCTAAAAAATATTCTAAGTGAAGATAAAGGTGTAACAATATTAATTGAGACAATGGCTGGAAAAGGTAGTGAGCTTGGTAAAACAACTGATGAAATTAAATATATTATAGATAATGTTAATAGTAAAAATTTGGGTGTATGTTTAGATACATGCCATTTAAATGATTCTGGCATTGATATAAGTAAATTTAATGAATATATAGAAGATTTTGATAAGAAAATAGGTATTTCAAAAATAGGATGCATACACGTAAATGATAGCTTAAATACTATTAGTTCACATAAAGATAGACATGCAAATATTGGATTTGGTACAATTGGTTTTGATAATCTAATAAATGTTGTATATGATAAAAGATTTGAAAATATTCCTAAAATACTAGAAACACCTTATGTAACAAAAAGTGATGACTCAAAAGAAAAAGTATATCCACCTTATAAATATGAAATAGAAATGATAAAAAATAAAACTTTTGATAAAGATTTAATAGAAAAAATTAGAAATAATAAATAATAATTTCATGTAAAGAATAGTGTAAACTATTCTTTTTTTTGTAGTTTTTTGTTGTATGTGTAGACAAATATTTATCTAAATAGTATAATAATGGTAACCAGTGGGACAAAGTGGTTAGATGTGGGGGATGCCTATGTTTATGGGTGAGTATCATCATAATATTGATGAAAAAGGAAGATTAATAATTCCATCTAAATTTAGATATGAACTGGGCGAAAAGTTCGTAATAACTAGAGGAATAGAAGAATGTTTATTCGTTTATTCTATGGAAGAATGGAATAAAATAATAGATAAACTAAAAGAACTTCCTTTCACAAGTAAAGATGCCCGTACATTTATGAGAATGTTCTTATCTGGTGCGACAGAATGTGAACTTGATAAAAATGGTAGAGTCAATATAGTAAATACACTTTCTAGTTATGCAGGAATAACAAAAGAATGTGTAATATTAGGTGTTAACGATAGACTTGAAATATGGTCAGAAGACAAATTTAATAACTTCTTTAATAATAATATTGAAAACTTTAGTGATATAGCGGAGAATTTGTTCAGTGCATGTTAGTGTATTATTAAATGAATCAATAGAAAATTTAAATATTAAAGAAGACGGAATATATGTTGATTGTACTTTAGGTTTTGCAGGTCACAGTAAAGAGATATTAAAAAGAATAAAAAAGGGAAAACTATTCGCCTTTGATCAAGATGGGGAAGCTATCAATTATAGTAAAAAGATTCTTGATCAAATAAGTGGTAATTACGAGATTATAAAAAGTAATTTCGCATTTATAAAATCTGAATTAAATAAAAGAGGTATAGAAAAAGTAGATGGCGTTTTATTTGATTTAGGAGTATCAAGTGTACAGCTAGATGAAGCTGAAAGAGGATTTAGTTTTCATAAAGATGCTAAACTTGATATGAGAATGGATACAGATCAAAGTTTTAGTGCGTATGATGTAGTTAATGATTATTCAAAAGAAGAATTAGAAACAATATTCTTTAAATATGGTGAAGAAAAATATTCTAGATCTATTGCAAACGCAATAGTAAGAGAAAGAGAAAATAGAAAAATAGAAACTACATTAGAACTTACTGAAATAATAAGAGAAAGTGTTCCAGAAAAATATAGAAGAACACATCATCCAGCAAGAAAAGTATTTCAAGCAATAAGAATTGAAGTAAATAAAGAATTAGATGTATTTACAAAAGCATTAAATGATGCGATTGATATGCTTAATCCTGGTGGAAGAATTTGTGTTATTACATTCCATTCTCTTGAAGATAGAATATGTAAAAATATATTTAAAGAAAAAAGTGAAATGGATAGTATATTTAAGGGATTACCTGATAAAGATATTCCTTTAGAATATAGACCTGAATTAAAATTAATTGCAAAAATAAAACCAAGTAAGAAAGAACTTGTTGATAATAATAGATCAAGAAGTTCAATACTTAGAGTAGCAGAAAAAATGTAAAAGGGATGATAATATGAAAAAAAATAAAAAGAAAAATATAATGAAAATGCAAAGAACACAAAGAAGATATATTGCTTTTGGAACATGCTTATTACTATGTTTATGGGTTGTTAGTTTCTTTGCTAAAATATCGTTATCATCAATAAATGTAGAAGTTGAAAAACTAGGTAAAGAAGTTACTAAACAAGAAAAAACAAACCAAAGTCTTTCAATGAAAATAAATGAACTAGCATCTCTAGAAAATATACAAGCAGTTGCAAATAATGAAGGTTTAGCGTATAATAATAGTAATATTGTAATAATAAACAATCAGTAAAGGACGTGTAAAAATGAGAAGAAGGAATAGAGTGAATAAAGTACAAATTGTTATATTCATTTCCTTCTTCTTTTTATTTTTGATAATAATAGCAAGATTAATATATCTTAATTTGGCAACTACAATAGATGGAATTAACTTATCTGAATTTGCTAAAAATAGAAATACAAAAAAAGAAACGTTATATGCAACAAGAGGTTCAATATATGATTCAAATGGTGAAGTACTTGCTCAAACAGTAGATTCATATAATATAATTGCATATCTTGATAAAAGTAGAAGCAAAAATTCTAGAACTCCGATGCATGTAGTAGACAAAAAAAAGACTGCAGAAAAATTATCACCAATAATTAATATGAGTGTTGATAGAATATATGAACTTTTAAATCAAAAAGGACTTTATCAAGTAGAATTAGGTCCAGGTGGTAAAGGACTTACTGAATTGCAAAAAGAACAAATAGAAAAATTAAAATTACCTGGTATTGACTTTATTAGTACAAGTAAAAGATATTATCCTAATCTTGATTTTGCATCATATACACTAGGTTATGTTACAACTAATGAAAATGGCACTATGACAGGCGAAATGGGAATAGAACAATATTATAATGATAAATTAACAGGTACCAATGGATCACTTGAATATCAAACTGATGCCAATGGATATAAATTAATAGACAGTAGTGGTAGCCCTGAAATTAGAATAGATAAAATAGATGGAATGAATATATATCTTACAATAGATAGTAATGTTCAAATGATAGTAGAAAGAGCACTTAACAACTATTTTGAATCATCAAAAGCATCATCAGGTGGTTTAATAGTGGCGGACGCTAAAACAGGTAAAATACTTGCATCTGCTAGTAGACCTAGTTTTGATCCTAATATAAAGGATATACAAAATTATATGGATCCACTTGTTTCAACTGCATTTGAACCAGGTTCAACAATGAAAACTTATACTTATATGTGTGCTTTAGAAAAAGGTACATATAAGGGTGATGATACATATATGTCAGGTACTATGAAAATAGGTGAATATACAATTAAAGATTGGAATAACTATGGATGGGGCGAAGTAACCTATGATTATGGTTATTTACAATCATCTAATATAGGTATTGCAAATTTAGTACAAAAATATATAACAAGAGATGATCTTTTAGCGTACTTTAAAAAACTAGGATTTGGTTCTAAAACTGGTATTGAACTTCCTAATGAAGTTACAGGTAAAATATCATTTAAATACGATATAGAAGTCGCAACTGCAGGATTTGGTCAAGGTATAACAACAACTCCAGTTCAACATATAAAAGCACTTACTTCTATATCTAACAATGGATATTTATTAAGTCCAACAATAGTAGAAAAAATAGTTGATTCAAATACTGGTAAAACTGTTTATAAAAATAAGACTAAAAAAGGAACAAAAGTCGCAAGTATAGAAACAGTAAATAAGATGAAAGAATTAATGTATAATGTCGTTAATGGTGAAGGAACAGGTACTAGTTACCATTTAGATGGATATGATATCATTGGTAAAACAGGTACTGCTGAATATGTTAATGCAGGATCTAGCTCATATACAAAAGGTAGTTATATTAAGTCATTTGAAGGAATGTATCCTAAAGATAATCCTAAATTAATATTTTATGTATATCTTGATAAAGCAAGTGTTAATACAATGCCTCAAATGATTAAATCAGTAGTTCAAGACGTTGAGACATATTACAATATAACAAAAGTAAATTCAAATACTAAAACTATTTATAAAATGCCAAACTTCTTAAATAATAATATTAATTCTGTTAAAGATGCACTTAATGTTGCTGGAATTAAATATGAAGTTTTAGGCGATGGAACAAAAGTTATTAATCAATATCCATTATCTGGAACTATAGTAAATGGTAGAGTATTTATTATGACAAATTCAAATAATATAAGTGTTCCAAATATTAAAGGATATTCTAGAAAAGATGCAATTAATTTGGCAAAAGTTTTAGGTGTAGAATATAGTTTAGAAGGTAATGGTTATGTAAATGAATATGCTGTAGAATTAGATTCAAATGGAAAAGTTACAAAAATAAATATGAAATTAACTGATAAATACGTAGAAAACTAAAGGAAAGTCTTTAGTTTTTTAATTTTATATAATAAAAAAAGTAACCATTTGGTTACTTAATTATTTGCTAGCTAATCTTCTAAGTATTCTTGCTTCTCTAGCTGTAGTTTTAAATCTAACACCATTTATTGTTACATATTGGAAATTTAATTTTTGTTTTCTTTTTGTTACATTTTTAGCGTGAGAAACGTTATTAGCCGAATTTGGTCTTTTTGCTGTTACTTTTTTAGACATTGTAATTCCTCCTTTAAAAAAACTTCTTGCTTAATAACTTTAACATATTATTCGTTTTAAGTCAATTATATTGTAATAATTTGGTATTTTGTGTACAATAAATGTAAGGAGGATTAATATGAATTATATACCATTAAGAGTTAAAACTAATTATTCCTTGCTTACTAGTTTAAACACTATAGAATCTTTAGCAAAAAGAGCAAAAGAGTTAAATATAAATGCGCTATCGATAACAGATGATAATATGTTTGGAGTTATGGAATTTTATAAGACAATGCTTAAATATGATATAAAACCAATAATTGGTCTTGAAGTAAAGATAAATGATTATAGTATTTTACTTTATGCAGAAAATTATAAAGGATATCAAAATTTATGTTATATATGTAGTAATGAAAAAACTATACAAATTCTAAAAGAAAATAGTGATAATGTATTATGTATTGTTCCTTATGAATCAATTAATATATATGATGAAATAAGTCCTTTTTATAAAAATATATTTGTATCATATAAAACAAAAGAAGAAAGAAATAATATAAAAAATAAAAAATGTGTATTCGCAAATGAAATAAGAGTATTAAATAAAGAAGATAAAGAGTACTTAAAATATTTATATATGATAAAAGATGGAGTTAAATTAAGTGATAAAAAAGAATATATATTTGATAACTATAATTATTTGTTAGATAATGATGAAGTACTTAATTTGATGGATAAAAATGATATTATTAATTATAAAATAATTATTGATAGTGTTAATTTAAAAATAGAAAAAAATACAGGTTTATTACCTAAATATAATGAAGATGAAAATTTTGATGAATTTAAATATTTAACAGAGTTATGCAAAAAAGGATTACTTAAAAGATTAGATAATAAAGTTCCTATAAAATACGCAGATAGATTAATGTATGAATTAAATATTATAAATAAAATGGGATTTTGTAATTATTTCTTAGTTGTATTTGACTATGTAAGATATTCAAAAAGAAATAATATATTAGTAGGACCTGGAAGAGGTAGTGCAGCTGGAAGCCTTGTTAGTTACTCACTTGGTATAACAGATATAGATCCAATTAAATATGATTTATTATTTGAAAGATTCTTAAATCCAGAAAGAGTAACAATGCCAGATATTGATATGGACTTTGATGCTTCAAGAAGAGATGAAGTAATAAAATATGTTGAAAATAAATATGGTAATAAAAGAGTTGCACAAATTCTTACATTTTCTACATTAAAAGCAAAACAAGTATTAAGAGATATATCTAGAATATTTGATTTGCCAAGTCAAAAAACAGATGATTTTATTAAATTAATAGATTCTAATTTATCTCTTTCAGAAAACAAAAAAAGTGATTTAGTAAAGGATAGATTGGAAAAAGATACATTATTAACCAGAATATATGATATTGCATCTCACCTTGAAAACTTAAAAAGACAAACATCAATTCATGCCGCAGGCGTAATTATATCTAGAGAAAACTTAGATAGATATATACCACTTTATAAAATATCAGATGATGAATTTATAACAGGTTATGATATGACATACTTAGAAGAACTTGGTTTACTTAAAATGGACTTTTTATCTATTACTAACTTGTCATTAATAAGCGAATTACTTTCAGAAATAAAAAGTGTTAACTTTTCTAAAATACCACTTGATGATAAAAAAACAATTGAACTTTTTAAAAGTGTAGATACAGATGGAATATTTCAGTTTGAATCAACTGGTATGAAAAATGTACTTAGAAAATTTAATGTTGAATCATTTGATGATTTAGCAGTTATAATAGCGTTATTTAGACCAGGACCTATGGAAAATATAGATTCTTATATTAGAAGAAAAGAAGGTAAAGAAAAAGTTACATATTTAACTGATGACTTAAAACCTATTTTAGAAAGTACTTATGGAATAATTATCTATCAGGAACAAATAATGCAAATAGCAAGTGTAATGGCAGGATATACTTTAGGTGAAGCTGATATTTTGAGAAGAGCCATGAGTAAAAAGAAACATGAAATAATGGATAGTGAAAGAGAAAAATTTATTTCAAGAAGTATAAATAAAGGTTATAGTGAAGAAGTAAGTAATAAAGTATTTGATTTAATTTACAAATTTGCTGATTATGGATTTAATAAATCACATTCTGTAGGATATGCAACTGTTTCATTTAAAATGGCATATTTAAAAGCACACTATAGAATATATTTTATGAAACATTTACTTACTATGGTATCTGGTAATGATGTTAAAACAAGGCAGTATATAAATGAATGTAAAAATAATAATATAGAATTATTAATGCCATCAATAAATGATAGTGATTATGATTATAAAATAGAGAATAGTAAACTTAGATTTCCACTTACTGGTATAAAAAATATTGGACACTTAGTATGCAGAGAAATAATTGAAGAAAGAAAAAATGGTGAATATAAAAGTTTCTTTGATTTTATAAAAAGATGTTATGGTAAAATTGTTAATAAAAAAACTATAGAGTCTTTAGTAAATGCAGGAGCGTTTGATATATTTAATTATAATCATAAAACATTAATTGAAAGTATTGATATTGGTATAAATTATGCTGAACTTGTAAAAGATTTAGGTGAAGAAGTTGTAAATGTTCCAGAACTTGATATAACAGAAGAATATGATTCATCAGAACTTATAAAAAGAGAATATGATTCATTTGGTTTTTATTTAAGTTATCATCCTGTACAAAATTATAGAAGAAATAATTTTACTACTATGGATATAAAAAATAATTTTAATAAGATTATAAATATATATTTACTTATTGATAATGTAAGAACTATTGTAACTAAAAAAGGTGAAAAAATGGCATTTATTACAGGGTCAGATGAATATGGTGAAATAGATATGGTTATGTTTCCAAGAACATATGAAAAGTACTATAATCTAAGTAAGGGAGAGGTAGTACTTATAAGTGCTAAAGTAGAAAAAAGAATTAATCAGTATCAATTAGTTATAAATAGTATTCAAAGATTCTAGAAATTCCTAGAATCTTTCTTTTATTGACATTTTTATATTTTATGGTATTATATAATTCACTAAAAAAGGGGATTATATTATGGAAGGAACATTTTTAGATAGTAAAGCAAATGATATGTTTTCTAAATTTAATAATAGTGATTTAAAATATTTGTTAAATGAAATAGAAAAGTATTACTTAGAATATAGAACAAACCTTGGTTTACCTAAAAATATAACATTTGGGGTAGAAATTGAATATGAAAAAGTATCTAAGAGAACAGCCGATAAATTTATAACTGAAAATTATAAAAATTGGATTTCAGAAAAAGATGATTCATTAATTATTGGTGGTGAAATTATATCTCCTGTAATGAAGGATAAGAAAAAATACTGGAAAGAACTTAGGGAGATATGTGAATTTTTATCTAAAAGAAAAGCAGATACTCTTCATAATGCTGGTGGACATATTCATGTTGGTGCTTGCACATTAGGTGATGATCTTGATGCTTGGAAGAACTTTATAAAATTATATACTGTGTATGAACATATTCTTTCGAGATTTTTCTATGGAGATAAATTTACTGCTAGAAAACATATTCTTGAATTTGCAGAACCTGTCGCACCAATATTATATAATAGAATTGATGCATGTAATTCTTCGTCAACCATTCATTCTTTAAAATGGAAGTTTCCTGTAATGGCTAAATGCCAAGCACTTAATTTTTGTAATGTAGATTTTTATAAACCTACATGTAATAATAAAAAAAATACAATAGAATTTAGAGAACCAAATGCATCATCTAATCATGTTATATGGCAAAATAATATAAATACATGTACAAAAATGTTAAATTCATCTAGAAATTTAGATACAGATTTTTTAGATTATAAATTAAGTAATGGTAATTTTACTTATGATAAAATGAAATATAGTGAAGTAAATATAGAAGAAGCACTTGAATTTGTCGATTTGATTTTTGATAATGATTTAGATAAAGTATATTTTTTAAGACAATATATAAAAAATTATGAAGAAAATTTTAAAACAAATAAAGCAGTTATGGCAAAAAGATTTGTTAAGTAGGTGTAGTTATGTTAAGAAAGTATTATTTAGCGTATGGTAGTAATTTAAATTTAGAACAGATGAAAAAAAGATGTCATAGTTTTAAAGTAATAGATACAATTAATTTACAAGGTTATAGATTAGTATATAAAGGTTTAGAAGATAATTATGCTTATTTAACTATTGAAAAATGTGAAAATTCATATGTTCCGCTTGCTTTATTTTCTATATCTTTATTTGATACAATTGCTTTAGATAACTATGAAGGATATCCATTTTCTTATTCAAAAAAATATTTTATTGTAGATGTAGAAGGTAAAGAAAAAGATGCATTTTTATATGTTATGAATAACGATAATGATTATCATATTCCATCAGATGAATATGTAGAAATATGTAAAAAGGGATATAAAGATTTTAATTTTGATGAGGCAATATTAGATAAAGCATACAGTGACACATGCAAAAACATTAAAAAACTAGAGTTAAAAAGATAAAAGTTGGCATTTTTACTATATTTTTATTCTTTCCCTATTTACAAAAAGAAAAATATCCGTTATAATCTATGTTGTAGTTTTGATTAAAAACAAGGAAAGAAGATGTATATCTCACCTGACTTATAATTAAGTAAGTAGGTCAAAGGCCATTTAAAATATAAATATTTTATTGTCTTTGATATTAGGGTGAATACATTGTATTCATTTTTTATTTGGAGGTGTTTTGCTATAGCAAAGGAAAAAGATGTGCTTATTAATGAGCAAATAAGAGCGAAGGAAGTTCTTGTAATTGGACCAAAAGGAGAACAACTTGGTCTAAAAAGTAGGGAAGATGCATTAACACTTGCATCTGTCGCAGGTTTTGATTTAGTACTTATGAATGCTAATGCTGAAAAACCAGTATGCAAACTTATGGATTACAATAAGTATAAGTACGAAAAAGCAAAGAAGATGAAAGAAGCTTCAAAGAAACAAAGAGAAAATAACACTGAATTAAAAGAGTACAGATTATCAGTAAATATTGATATTCATGATTTTAATACTAGAGTTAAACAAGCAAGTAAATATCTAGAAAAAGGTCACAGAATCAAAGCTAGTATAAGATTTAGAGGAAGAGAAATGGCACATACAGAACTAGGAAAAGATGTACTTATAAGATTCGCAGATGCGTTAAAAGAATTTGGTGCTGTAGAAAAACAACCAACTATGGAAATGAGAAGTATGTATATGATGATTGCACCAATAAAGAAGGAAGGAAAGTAAAATGGGAAAAATTAAGTTAAAAACACATAAGGGAACTAAAAAATCTTTAACAAAAAGAAATAGTGGTTCAGTAAAATTCAAAAAACCAGGTACTGGACATTTAACTGGTAAATATTCAGCAGATAGAAGTAGAAATTTAAGAAAGGGTTCAGGATTATCTAGTTCAGATTCAAAGAAATTAAAGAATCTATTAGATAGAATGAACTAAGATTAGGTGGTGAAAAAGTATGGCAAGAGTAAAAGATGGAAAAATAACAAAGGCTAAACATAAAAAAATATTAAAACAAGCAAAGGGTTATTTTGGTAGTAAACATAGATTATTTAAAACTGCTAAAGAACAAGTAATGCATTCAGGTAAATATGCATATAGAGATAGAAGACAAAATAAGAGAAATTTCAGAAAATTATGGATTACACGTATTAATGCAGCATGTAGAAATAACGATATTAGTTATTCTAAATTCATTGATGGATTAAATAAAGCTAATGTTGTAATTAATAGAAAAATGCTTTCAGAACTTGCAATCAGTGATGAAAAAGCATTTGCTGAATTAGTTAAAACTGCTAAAGATGCTTTAAATGGAAAAGTTGCTCCTAAAAAAGTAGAAGCAAAAAAAGAAGTTAAAGCTGAAGTAAAAGAAGAAAAGAAAGAAACTACAGATTTATCTAAAATGACAGTTGCAGAACTTAAAAAACTTGCTAGTGAAAGAAAAATTGCTGGAGCTAGTACAATGAAAAAAGCTGAATTATTAGAAGCTTTAAAATAATTTAAAAAGAAATTACAAGGAAACTTGTGATTTTTTTTATTTTTTAGGGGAAATGTAGTGCTTTACGGAGAATAAAACATTGAGAGGATATTTTTAGGTGAAGGAGGACAGAAGTTTAAAAAATATTCTTATCCTAATGAAAGGAGGAGGAAAAATATGGAGACATTTTATACTTGTAAAAATGATCGTGCATTTAAAGAAGTATTTTTAAATCCAAATAATAGTGATTTACTAAAAGCATTACTTGAATTTATTCTTAAAATAAAAATTGATGAATTAGAAATTAAAAAAACAGAATTATTAAGTGGTAACGTAAATATTAAAGATAAAAGAGTAGATGCAATAGTTCATACTGGTAATAAAAAGATTGAAATAGAAATTAATTCACAAAATAAGGATTATCTTCATACTAGAAGTACCGCATATATTTGTAACATATATCAGTCTAATGCAAGTGTAGGCGATACATATAATGAAGACACTGATATAATTCAAGTTAATTTAACATGGGGATTAGGTAGAAATAATGATGAAATGAAAATATATAAGATAATGAATGAAAAAGGTGAACTATATGTTAAAAATTTCATAATATATGAAATAAATATGGATTATTATGATAAAATTTGGTATAGTAAGAATAAAGAAGAAATCAAGAAGAATCAATATATGATAATGCTTGATTTAGATAAAAAGGAGCTAGAAAATATGCAAAAAGATAAGATAGTAGATAAGTATATAACAAAGGTAACAATAGTAAATGATGATCCAGAATTTCAAAAATATATGAGTGAAGAAGAAGACAAAAGGAAAATACAAAATAGTTTACTTTCAGAGGCTAAAGAAACTGGTTATACATCAGGTATTAATGATGGTATTTCTAAAGGAGAAAATAAAAAATCTATAGAGATTGCTAAAAACTTATTATCAATGAATATGTCACTTGAGGATATATCAAAAGCAACAGGTTTATTAATTGAAGAGATTAATAAATTAACAAAATAAAATATATTGTAAAGAGTGCTGTAAAGCATTCTTTTTTTATTTACATATATATTTATTTTTGTTAGACTTAAGGTAATGATAGGAGGAATAAAAATGGAAAAAAATAATAAAGGATTAATTATTCTAGTAGTTATTTTAATTATTATGGTATTATCTCTTGGAGGATATATAGTTTATGATAAACTAATAGATAATAATAAAAATGATGTGGTGGATAAAACAGATGATAAAGTAGATAATAATGAAGATGATAACAAGGTAATTCAAGATACAAAAGAAGAAAGTATTTTAGGTGATTATTTTGGAACAAAAATAATTAACATTGATCAAACGCATATAACAACAGAAGTTAGCATGAGATTAATTGATGAAAATAATGCTATGCTAAAGGTATCTATTCCAGAGGTAGATGTAAGTACATATCTTGGAACATATACTAAAATGGAAGATGGAACACTTAATTTCTCATTTAACAAAATAATTTGGAATTCAGGTGAAGTAACTGCTTTAACTCCAGTAAAAAATATTTCTTTAAAAGAAAATAATAAAGAATATACTTATGAAATGAAAAATAGTTTAACAAGCAGTTCAGATACAGTATTATTATCAAAAACAACATCTTCAGAAGTAAAAAAAGATTTAGATGATGCATATCAAACTTTAAATAATAATTAAAATATATGAAGCATAAATGCTTCTTTTTTCTTTCTTTATATGTTAAAATTAATAATGTAGGTGAAGAAAATGGACAATGTATATTTAATATATGGTGATGAAGAATTTTTAATAGATAAAGAAATAAAAAACATCATTAATAAATTTAATTCAAGTATGGAAAATGTTGCTAGATATAATTTAGATGAAAGCAATGTAAGAGAAGCAATAGAAGATGTATGTACAATAAGTATGTTTGAAACAAATAAAATAGTTATATGTGAAAAATGTAATTTTTTAACAGGTGAAAATAAAAAAGAAATAAATCATGATATTGATTCACTTATTAAATATATAAATAATCCATTTAGTGATTCAGTACTTATATTTGTTGTTAGAAATCCAAAATTAGATGAAAGAAAAAAGGTAGTAAAAGAATTAAAAAAATGTTCTAAAGTAATAGAATGTAAGACTATTGAAAATTATAATTTGAATAATTATATTTCAAATTATTTTAAAACTAATAATTATGAGATATCACAAAGTGATGTAAAACTTATTATAGATAAAGTAAAATATGATCTTGCTAATATCATTAGTGAATGTGATAAACTTATGATGTATAAAGATGAAAACAAAAAAATAACAACAAAAGATATAGAGGATGTTGTTATTGATAATATAGAAGATAATATATTTTCACTTACTAATGCGATTATGGATAAAGATATAAAAAGAGTTATTAATATTTATAATGATTTACTACTTATGGGTGAAGAACCTATTAAATTAATTGTTATGATAGCAAATCAGTTTAGACTTATACTTCAAGTAAAATTAATGGTTAAAAATGGCTATAAAGAAAGAGATATGGCTAGTGAAATAGGAGAACATCCATATAGAGTAAAACTTGCATCAAATGCTAGATTTACAATTAAAGAACTAATTACTTATATAAAGAAGTTACAAAAATTAGATTATGATATAAAATCTGGAAATATAGATAAAAACTTTGGACTTGAATTTTTCTTACTAAATATATAAAAAGAGATTAATCACATATAATAATGTTTTTAATCTCTTCTTTTATTAATGATTCATCATATATAGATGTAACTTTAAGCTCATATTCTAAATTTTTATTAAAGTTTGTATATATAGGAATAGTACATTCTTTTTTAATTTTATTAAGATAATTCTTACCATTTTTATTAAATCCAAGTACTCTTATATAATTAATTTCTTTATTTTTTTCTTTATCTTCCTTAGTAAATCCAACTAATATATTTAAAAGTATTCTCTTAATCTTACTATATGTGTATCTTTTAGACTTTATATTCATTATAAGTTCATCATAAGAATTTGATTCATATATTACTTTTTTAATTCTGTTTTCTATTCCTTCATTAACGTCATTATATTTATTTAAGTCATTAATTTCACTCATAATTTTATATTTAAGTAGTGGATAATAATCTTCAATGAAGTATTTTTTTTCTTTTAAACATTTATATGTATCCTTTGGTACATATTTTTTTATATTTCTTTTATTTATATTTTCTCTAATACTTGTTGCGCTTGTTATATACTTTGTTAGAGTTTTATCATTATAATTATTTGTTCTTTTAATAGTTATAGGTGTGATTTTACTATTTATTTTTTTTAGTGCCTTAACGTAGGATATTCCAAGTAAATCATTAGAACTATCACTTAAATTAATATTAAAATCTTTTAATGCTTTAGATAAAGCAGTAGGATAGTTAATACCACTATCAAGTAATTCTTTTACTTTTTCTTGATATTTTTTATTATCTTCAATATTTACAATATTTTTTATATAATCTATATTATCTGATTCACTACCAAATACAAGATAGTCTACTTTTAAATGATTAAGTATAGAGCACGCTCCAAAAGCAAATGTATCTGCAGATTGATTAGTAAAAATAAAAGGAAGTTCTATAACTAAATCAATATTATGATTAAGCGCTATTTTTGTTTTATTCCATTTATTTATGATTGATGCATCTCCTCTTTGAGTAAAATTACCGCTCATAACAAGAATGATAATTGAATCAGGGAACATTTCTTTTATTTTATTTATATGATAAATATGTCCATTATGAAATGGATTATATTCACAGACAATTCCTATACTTTTCATACACTTTCTCCTTTTTTCTTATTTTATCATTTATAGTAGTTATAAGCAAGGTTGATTTTTTTGTTTTATGATATAATATATAGTAAATGAGGTGTGAAACTAATGCAAAAATTTTATGGTAAAATTGAAAAAGTATATATACCAACAGAAAATAATCAAGATGTAATGTTTTCTAATAAAATTGGTTTTATAATAAAAATAGATGATAAGTTATATAGATTTGAGACAGAACAAAATGAAGAAAACTCTCAAATTTTAAGAGATGATGAAGTTGTTATCATTATCCAAACAATTGATAATCATGATTTCTTTGATATAAGAAAATTGGAGGATGAATAAAATGGGCGATTATAAAAGATTAGGATTATATGAACATAATATAAGAAGTTATGAAAAAGTAAAACAACAATTTGAAAAAGATAATATAGCGGCAATAGTTCATGCAACAGGTACAGGAAAAAGCTTTAATGCATTGCAATTGGCACTTGATAACAAAGATAAAAAGATAATATATGTAGTACCATATGGATCAATAATAGAACATGAAAAAGAATTAATAGAACAAAATGAAAATGTATCTTTAGAACAAGATTTTCCCAATTTAGAATTTAAAACATATCAAAGTTTTGTAAATATGAGTGATGATGAAATTATAGATTTAGATGTTGATTTATTAATTCTTGATGAATTTCATCATATAGGAGCTCCTATTTGGGGTCAAAGAATAAATACACTTGTTGACGCGCATGAAGATTTACAAATATTCGGCATGACTGCATATACAGTTAGAGATAGAGGAACATCATATGAAAGAGATATGGTTAATCCAGAAAATGATGAGTTATTTTCTAATAAAGTCGTAAGCAATTATGATTTATGTGATGCGATGATAGAAGAAGTATTACCTAAACCAAATTATAAAAGTGGATATGTATTTCTAGAGGAAACTTGTGAATATTTAGAAAATAAAATTAACTCTTTGAATTCTAATTCTAAAGATTATAAAGAATTGGCACCGTTATTAAAAGATTTAAAAAAGAGAGCTCATGAAGCACCAGGATTAAGTGATATATTTAAAACTAATATAAAACCAGATGGTAAATACATATATTTTTGCCCACTTAATCCAGAAAATGGAGTAAATGATATGGATAGTATAATGTCCGAGGCAAGAAATTGGATTCATGAAATGGGACTAACAGAAGATGATTATGAGTTTTATATGACAACAAGTGATATGGGTAATGATGGTAAAAGAAATAGAGAAGCATTTTATAATGATAAAGACTTGAAGCAAAATGATACAAGTAATAAACTTAGAATAATGTTTGCCATAAATCAATATAATGAAGGTGTACATGTTCCAGGACTTGATGGAGTAATAATGGGAAGAAGTACCCAATCTGATATTATATTTTTTGAACAATTAGGAAGAGCACTTTCTGCAGGAAAAGATAATACAAAAGAATATGAAGAGCTAATGAAAAAAGATAAAGAAGAATTGATAGAAGAATGTAATAAAAGAGAATTAAGCTATAATGATTCGATGACAAAAGAAGAATTAGTTGAAATATTACTCGCACCAGTAATAATTGATTTATCAAATAATATTGGATTTATCAAAAAATTAGAAACAAATTTAAAAGATAGAATAAAAGAATATATGAGTTCAGGTAATAATGAAAAAAGAAATGTCCATTTGAAGAATGCATCGTTTAATATAGATATGATAAATGAAGACTTATTTAGAATTCTTGAATATGTACAAGATAGATTAACAATGACATGGATGGATAAATATGAATTAGCCAAAGCTTATTATGAACATTATGGTAATTTAGAAATATCAGCTAATTTTAAAACATCAAATGGATATGATTATGATGAAAATGGTGTTGCGTTAGGAATGTGGTTAGCAAACCAAAGACAGGCATTTAAAGGCAATGGTAAAAAAATAAGCAAAGAGCAAATAGAATTATTAAAAGAAATAGGAATGAGATTTGAAACAAAAAATTATGAAGAAGAATGGAATAAAAAATATGCCTTAGCCAAAGCCTATTATGACCATTATGGAAATTTGGAAATACCATTTAAGTTTAAAACATCAAATGGTTATGATTATAATGAAAATGGTGTTGCATTAGGAGTGTGGATAACTACTCAAAGACAGGCATTTAAAGGCAATGGTAAAAAAATAAGCAAAGAACAAATAGAATTATTAAAAAAAATAGGAATGAGATTTGAAACAAAAAACTTTGAAGAAGAATGGAATAAAAAATATGCCTTAGCCAAAGCCTATTATGACCATTATGGGAATTTAGAAATACCGCAATCATTTAAAACAAAAAATGGTTATGAGTATGATGTAAATGGTGTTGCATTAGGAGTGTGGATAACTACTCAAAGAGATGCCTTTAAAGGTAATAGTAGATATAAAATAAGCAAAGAACAGATAAAATTATTAAAAGAAATAGGAATGAGATTTGAAACAAATTATAAAGAGGAAGAATGGTATAGAAAATATAACTTAGCCAAAGCTTATTATGAACATCATGGTGATTTAGAAATACCGCGATTATTTAAAACAAAAAATGGATATGAATATGATAAAGATGGTGTTGCGTTAGGAATGTGGTTAGCAAACCAAAGACAGGCATTTAAAGGCAATGGTAAAAAAATAAGCAAAGAACAAATAGAATTATTAAAAGAAATAGGAATGAAATGGTTTCCTGATAATATAGATATAAAACTTCAAAAAGAAGAAATAAATGAAAAAAATATCAATAAAAAGAAAATAGAAGTATATAATAGGGTCATTGATTATTTAAGTAAGTATAAAAGTGATGAAATACCAAAAAAGGAAGAAATAAATTCAAAATTTATAGAAGAATTAGATAGACCATTAAAAAAGTAATAATAGTGTAAGAGAAAATTAACTTGCTATAAGCAAGGTTGATTTTTTTTTCATTATAATATATAATTAATATGTTTGGAAGTGATAAATGTGAATATTAACTTAACTAAACTAATTACAAATTTAACTGATGAAATTAAAATTGATGATGAAGTAACTATTGATGACAAACTTTTAGAAAATACAGATATTAAAAAAATTAGTAAAGTAAAAGTAAAGGGTAATATATATCCAGAAGGGAATAATTTTTCTGTAAATTTAAATATAAAATGCATATTGACCCTTGTTTGCAGCATATCACTAAAGGATGTTGAATATAATATTGACATTAATGTTAATGAAATAATTGGAGAAAATGATGATATTTTAGAAGAAAATAATAAAATTATTAACAATTCTATTGATTTAATTCCAATTATATGGCAAAATATTATATTGGAAGTACCTTTGAAAGTTGTAAGCCCTGATATTGAAGTTAAAAATATTAATGGTGACGGATGGAGATTTATAACTGATGAAGAGGTTGTAGAAAAAGAAATTGATCCAAGACTCGAGAAATTAAAAGAATTCTTAGGTGAGTAAAGAGAGGAGTGTAAGAAAATGGCAGTACCATTTAGAAAAATCTCAAAAACTAGAGGTAGAATGAGAAGAACTCATTATAAAATTGAAGCTAATGGAACAGTAAAATGCTCAAATTGTGGTGCAGATATTAGATCACACAGAGTATGTCCAGAATGTGGTTTTTATAAGGGTAAAAATGTAGTAGAAAAAGAAGAAGCAACTAAATAGTTGTTTTTTTCTTTTTACTTATTGATAATAATTTTTTTATTTGATAAAATGTATTTACATAAAAAAAGGAGAAAACTATGAAAAAGGGAAAATTATTTGTAATATCTGGACCAAGTGGTGTTGGAAAAGATACTATTGTAAATGAATATTTAAAAGAAAATGATGCACATTTATCAGTAAGTGCAACAACAAGAAATCCAAGAGAAGGAGAAATCCATGGAATTCACTATTACTTTTATACAAATGAAGAATTTGAAGATAGAATAAAAAAAGGTGATTTCTTAGAGTATGCAACTTACAATAATTGTTATTATGGAACACCAAAATCAAAAATAGAAGAAAAATTAAATGAAGGAATAAATGTAATACTTGTAATAGAAGTACAAGGTGCAAAAAAAGTAAAAGAATTAATAAAAGAAAGTGTACTTATATTTATACTTCCACCAAGTATTGAGGAATTAGAAGAAAGATTAAAAGTACGTAATTTAGATAGTGAAGAAATGATTCAAAATAGATTAAAGATTGCAGAAGAAGAAATAAAAGAAGCAGGATTCTATGATTATGTACTTGTAAATAAAGATGTAAAAGGTGCGGTAAATAAACTTAAAATGATAATAGATGAAGAAAATGAAAAAGATTAAGAAGTAAAATTATTTCTTAATCTTTTTTGCAGTATAATAAAGTTCTTCAAGTTTTTCATAAGTTGGACAAGAAAGTTTACTTTTTAACTCATCAAGTAAATTCTTTGGTTCACCATAATAAAACTCTTTATAATATTTTTTAATATAATCATAAATTATTTCATCCTCATTATTTTTAAGTACTATATTATTTTTTTTCGCATATTCTTTAATATGGTTTATAGATAGTTTATCAACATAACTTTTTAAAATAAAATCATTCAAATTTAACACCTCTAATAAAAAATATGTTATATAAAGAAAATTATGAAGCAAAATAATTATGGAGGATTTTTTATGGAAAACAAAGCACTAAATAATAGATTAATTATAATTTCAATTTTTGTTTTTTTATTTTTTAGTGCACTTACACTAAAACTTGTAAATGTTCAAATAATAAATAAAGATAAATATAAAAAGAGTTTAGATGATATAAAAGTGGATGAAGTATATAGTACATCAACTCCAAGAGGTAGAATATTTGATAGAAATTATAATTTACTTGTAGATAATGTTGGAGTTAAAACAATATATTATAAAAGAAAACCAGAAACAAGTACTAAAACTCAAATAGAATTAGCGTATAAAATGGCTGATAAAATAGATCTTGATTATAGTAAACTTGCTAAAACTAATTTAAAAGAATTTTATCTTGTAAATAATAAAGACAAAGTTAATAAAAAAATAACAGAAAAAGAAAGAGAATTATTAAAACAAAGAAAAATTACTATATCAGATATAAATAATATGAAAATGGAAAGAATTACAGATGAAGAGTTATCTAATTATGATGAGAAAGATAAAAAGGCCGCTTATATCTATTATTTAATGAATAAGGGTTATTATTATGATGAGAAAATAATTAAAACTTATGCAAGTAATGAAGAGTTCGCATATGTATCAGAACATGTAAAAGAACTAAATGGATTTAATGTTAAACTAGAATGGGAAAGAAAATATTTATATGGTGATACATTTAAAACTATTTTAGGAAGTGTATCAACTAATGAATCAGGTATTCCATTTGAACTTAAAGATAAATACTTATCAGAAGGATATTCACTTAATGATAGAGTAGGAGTATCTTACTTAGAATATCAGTATGAATCACTTTTAAAAGGTGATAAAGCAACATACTTATTGAATGATGATAATTCATATACAGTTATAAAAGATGGAATAAGAGGAAATGATATTGTTTTAACAATAGATATAAATCTTCAAAAAGAAGTAGAACAAATATTAACTGAAGAAATAGTAAATGCTAAAATGAATAATGCTAATACCACTTATTATAATGGTTCACATGTAATAATAACAGACCCTAAAACAGGTGAAATACTTGCAATGGCAAGTAAACAGGTAGTAGTTAATAATGGCGAATATAAAGTGTATGATAATACTCCAGCACTTTTAACTAATCCAGTAACTCCAGGTTCTATTGTAAAAGGTGCATCAATGAGCGTTGGATATAAAACAGGAGCAATAGATATAGGAACAAAAATGCTTGATGAGTGTGTAAAAATAAGAAATACACCAGCAAAATGTTCATGGACAAAAGGTCTTGGCTATTTAGACGATGTAAAAGCACTTGCATATTCATCTAATGCATATCAGTATAAAACAGCAATGAAAGTCGCAGGAGCAAATTATTATTATAATGGACCACTTACTGTACCAGAATCTGCTTTTGAAACATATAGAAAAGTATTTTTAGAGTATGGACTTGGTGAAAAAACTAATATAGATCTACCAGTTGAGTCATATGGATATAAAGGTACAAGTTATGAATCAGGCCATTTACTTGATATGGCTATAGGACAATATGATACATATACACCAGTTCAAATAGCAAGTTATATAAGTACACTTGCTGCAAATGGTAATAAGTATAAACTTCACTTACTTAAAGAAGTTCATGAAAAAACTAATAATGAAAAAATGGGGGAAGTAGTAAGAAACATTGAACCAGAATTAATTGGTACTGTAGATTTAGAACAAAAATATAAAGACAGAATAAAACTTGGTTTTGAATCTGTTATGAAGAGTTTAGGATATGGTTATATGGGAACAGTTCCAAGTCCAGCAGGCAAAACAGGTACAGCAGAAAGTTTCTATGATTCAGATGGTGATGGGAAGATAGATGTACCAACAATATCAAAAGGATTTATAGGATATGCACCTAGTTATGATCCTAAGTTTGCTATTACTGTTTTATCTCCTAATGTAAGATATAGTACAACATCTGAATATACTTCACCAGTAAACAGTAAAATAAGTTCAAGAGTATCAAATAAAGTATTTGAAATTTTAAAATAATGTGATATAATTAGTTAGTATATGAAAAAAAGGAGGAGTTACTAATGGCAAACGGAAAGAAAAAAGAAGCTAGAGGACATGTAGCTTTAGAATGTACTGAATGTAAAGAAAACAAAGGTTTATCAAAAGAAAATTATTTTGTTTCAAAAAATAGAACAAATACACCAGATCGTTTAGAATTGAATAAGTATTGTCCTACTTGCAAGAAACATACAGTTCACAAAGAAAAGAAAAAATAATAAGAATATATAAAAAGGATTAAAGGGATAATTATGAATAAGGTAGTTGTAGTTGGCGCAGGAAATGTTGGAGTTAAATACGCTGCAGCACTTATTAGTACAAACTCTAACATTGATGAGTTAATATTAGTTGATGTAAATAAGGAAAAAGCAATGGGTGAAGCAATGGACCTTAGTAATATGCTTTATGCATTAGGTTCAAAAACTAAAATTAAAGCGGGTACTTATTTAGATGCAAAAGATGCTAAAATTGTTGTAATTGCGGCGGGTGCTAATCAAAATAAGAATGAAACTAGACTTGATTTAGTTAAAAAAAATAGTAAGATAATAAAAAATATAACATTAAATATTATTAAATCAGGGTTTAATGGTATATTTTTGGTTGCTTCAAATCCAGTTGATATAATAACTTATTTAGTTAAAAAATATTCTAAATTTCCAGCCGGTAAAGTAATCGGTAGTGGTACTATGCTTGATACTAGCAGGCTTGCATATTTCATTTCAGATAAATTAGAAATAAATATAAGAGATGTTAGCGCATATATATTAGGTGAACACGGAGATAGCAGTTTTGCTGTTTGGTCAAGTGCTAAGGTTGGTTCTGTTTTAATAAGAGAAATATTACCACAAGAAGAACTTGATAAACTTTTAGATAAAGCAAAATATATGGCATATAAGATAATTGAACTAAAGAATGAAACTAGTTATGGTATTGGAATGTGCCTAGTTAATATAACTAATGCTATATTGAATAATGAAAATAAAGTTTTAGTTGTTTCATCTCCATATGATGACATATACTTAGGTATGCCATCAGTAATTAATGAAAGTGGAATTAAAGGTGTTATGAAGGTGGAACTTACAAAAGAAGAAGCTAAAAAATTAGAAGATTCCGCAAATGTAATAAGACAAACAATAAAAAGTCTGGAGGAATAATTATGATGATAGATATAAATGATATAAAAAATGGTATGACTGTTATAGTTGAAGGTAATTTATATCAAATAGTTGATTTTTTACATGTTAAACCAGGTAAAGGTGCAGCATTCATGAAAACTAAACTTAAAAATTTAAGAACAGGTGGAACTATAGAGAAAACATTCAATACTAATATAAAAATTGAAAAAGCAAATATTTCTAAAAAAACAATGCAATATTTATATAATACTTCTGATATGTATTATTTTATGGATATGAATACATATGAACAAGTAGAATTAAGTGAAAAACAAATTGAAAATGAAAAGAAATATTTAAAAGAAAATTTAGAAGTTGAACTTGTATATTTTGAATCTGAACTTATAGGTTTAAATTTACCAGAAAAAGTAGAATACAAAGTAACATATACAACAGATGCAGTTAAAGGAAATACTTCAACAAATGCACTTAAAGATGCAACACTTGAAAATGGTCTTGAAGTAAAAGTACCTTTATTTATCTGTGAAGGTGATGTAGTAGTTATATCTACAAAAGATGGTAAATATGTATCTAGAAAATAATAGAGAAATCTGTTATTTTTTTGTACTATAATATAAAAAAACTTCATATATTTTATTAGTAGATATATGGAGGAATAGATATGATAAATAGAAAAAGTATTTGGATTTTAACATTATTTAGTTTAATTTTAGTATTAAGTGTGTATTATATAACAATGCCGTCAGAATTTTTAGAAACAGCGAGTAAAAATGTTGATAATGGTAAACAAACTAGAGAAGTAACTAGTACTAAAGAAAATGAAATAATATCTACTTTAAAAGTTGAAAACGAAGAAGAAAGAAATGCAAAAATAACTGAACTACAAACAATTTTGACTAAAAAGGACGCAACTAGTGAAGAAAAAAATAATGCATATGAAGAATTAAAAACAATAAATATATTGAAAGGTAAAGAAGAAGAAATTAGTACTAAAATAAAAGATGAACTAAAATTAGAAAATTTTGTTAAAATAAAAGATGATCAAGTTAGAGTAGTAGTTATAAAAGAAAATCAGGATGCAAAACTTGCAACTGATATAATGAATTTAGTTCAAAGTAACTTTGACTCAAAAATGTATATATCAATTAAATTTCAAAAATAACTTTAGTGTTATTTTTTTTAACATAAAAAACTTTTTTACATATGATAATATGAGTAATTATATATATACACCTCTAAAGAGAAAGTGAGGATAAAAATGAGCAAAGGAATATTAACAAAAAGAGAAAGAGAAGTTTTTGAATTATTAATAAAAAATTATACAACAAAAGAAATAGCTGAGAAACTAGGAATAAGCGAAAAAACTGTTAGAAATCATATTTCTAATGTTATGCAAAAACTAGGTGTCAAAGGAAGAAGCAGTGCTGTTATTGAACTACTCAAATTAAATGAGATTTCTTTATAAGAAAACTCATTTTTTTTAAAATTAAGCATATAATTTTTTAGGTGATATGAAAATGATAAAAAGATTTTCTATGAAAAAAATAAGTAAATATACGATTCTTTTATTAGTAGTCTTTTTATTTTATTTGTTTCCTACTAAAGAAAAATATGATTTAGATAAAGAGGTTAGTAAGGAAGTAAATATTAATTATCATGATATTTATTTAATTGATAAAAATAATTATGTTGCTAAAACTAATATTCAGGTTTCATCTTTAAAAAAAGATTTACTTATAGATGAATTAATAGAGGCAATGAAGATTGATGGAAAATATCAAGATAAAATTCCAAATGGTTTTTGTGCATTACTTCCTAGTGATACAAAACTATTAAGAAAAGAAATAAATAATGATGTAGTAACATTAAATTTTAATTCAAATGTACTTGATGTAAAAAGTGAAAATGAAGAAAAAATAATAGAATCATTAATATATTCTATTACATCAATAGATGGTATTGATAAAATTATTATTAAGATAGATGGTGAAAACTTAAAAAAACTTCCTAAAACAGGAATAATGTTAGATACTGAACTTACAAGAGATTACGGTATAAATAAAACATATGATATTGATAGCATTAAAGGTATTAATAAAGTAACAATTTATTATACTAATAAAACTAATAATAATGATGTTTATTATGTACCAGTAACAAAGTATGTAAATAATGATGAAGAAAAAATAAAAATAATAATTGATGAACTTGCTAGTAAGTTTTCTTTTGAAAGTAATCTTATGAGTTATTTAAACTATAATACTAAACTTATTGATTATAATTTAACTGAAAATGAGATTGATTTAAATTTTAATGAGTATTTATTTGATAGTAATGAAAATAAAAAAGTATTAGAAGAGGTAATATATAGTATTTCATATTCTGTTATGGATAACTATAATGTAGATAAAGTTAACTTTTTTGTAAATAGTGAGAAAGTGACAAAAAAATTAAAGAAAATGGTATTGACAGTGATAAATGAAAGTGTTATAATCTTATTGTCCTTTGATTAAGGATACAAATTTGAGTGCCTCAGTAGCTCAGTTGGATAGAGCAACGCCCTTCTAAGGCGGCGGTCAGGGGTTCGAATCCCTTCTGGGGCACCAGATTGATAGGAAACTCGGACGCTTTCGTCCAGAGAGTAATAGATTACTAACTATCAAAATAGTTAGTTTTTTTCTGCTTAAATTGAATGTTGAATATAATTATGTTTGAAACAGAA
>JABLTO010141288.1_pt1 | contig 33120 bp, 55 predicted proteins | sample 7160091 | NCBI WGS metagenome assembly JABLTO01 (sample SAMN14651225, study PRJNA627086) | human gut metagenome | isolation source: feces | host: Homo sapiens
CAGGATCCGGGAAACCTGGGGACGATTCTTCGGGCAGGTGAGGCAGCAGGCATTACGGGCGTGATCATGGATTCCCAGACGGCGGACATTTATAATCCAAAGGTGATCCGTTCTACCATGGGCGCTGTGTTCCGTGTCCCATTTGTTTATGTGGAAGATTTGAAAGCAGCCCTTTTGCAGTTAAAGGATCATGGAGTTCACCTCTATGCAGCCCATTTAAAGGGTCAGAATTCCTACGATCAGGAAGATTATACGGAAAGCACCGGATTCCTCATCGGCAATGAGGCACAGGGCTTAAGCGATGAGATCGCGTCACTGGCAGATACCTATGTGAAAATCCCAATGGCAGGCAGCGTGGAATCCTTGAATGCAGCCATTGCCTCTTCCGTACTGATGTTCGAGGTGGCAAGGCAGAGGAGAAATCAGAAATAAATAGCGGAAGCTTCGGTATCAGAGGAATCAGAAGCTGTGTTTACAGAAAGGGGGAGTATATATGGTATCGGTTTACTGGCTGATTGGTTTTGTGTTCTTAGTGATCATAGAGGCAGCCACTATGGCATTGACGACGATCTGGTTTGCAGGAGGCGCATTGGCGGCATTTCTCTTGTCTCTATTTCATGTATCATTAGAGATACAGCTTCTTGGATTTGTGATTGTGTCATTTGTGCTTCTTATTTTTACCCGGCCATTTGCCCTGAAATGTCTGTCTGGACGGGTAACCAGAACCAATGCAGACAGTCTTATTGGCAGCGAGGTCCGGGTAACAGAAGAGATCAACAACCAGAAAGGGACAGGGACTGTGCTGGCAGGTGGTCAGGAGTGGACAGCCAGAAGCCAGGATGAGGAAACCTGTTATCCACCGGATACTATGGTAGTGGTTCAGAGTATCCAGGGAGTTAAATTAATTGTCAGCAGACATAAGGAGGAAATGTAGTATGGGTTTATTAATTCTTCGGTGTACTCATAATTTCTAAGGCAATGCAAATGGTCTACGTTGAAGCCTTTCTCCGGTATTTCACAGCCACAATAAGCGCAATGCCCATTGTATTTCGCATACACCTGTTTCCTTACGGATTTAGGAATTGGTTTTCGCATTCACTCCACCGCCTTTCACGATTTTAATTGTGTCTACGAGCTCCACTACTGGCATTGTTCCAAGTCTTTCTGCTTCATCTGCATTACTGTATGCTTCCAGCTGCTCTACAACCTTGTCCACGTCGTATGCAGTCGGCATATTGTTAATCACATCTTTTACTGCATCATAATCTTTCATGCTTTCAAGCCGTCCGCTTAAGTTGTCTAAAACCAACCCAGTATCAATCAGTCTTCCCATCACTCGCCCTCCTGTTCCATGCTTCTACAAATTCGCCCCAGTCGTATGTACCAGTGCAAAACTCCAAGCCGCATTTGCAATGAATGTTAATAGGGTCGCCGCCACTGTCCGGATCTATGAATGTCGGATGCCAATCATCACTTGGATCATACACATCTTTTTCAATATCTATACTGTGTCCGCAGAACGGGCATGGCTTAAGGCTTTCACTCATTCTTCACACCCCTTTTCTTCCAACGCATTGTATAAACGCAAGTATATTTCAAAATCATTCGGGTTCATTTTGTCTGAAAGAAAATCCAAGAAATCCTTATTCCGCATGCATTCTTCCGGTGTGCCGATTGCTCGGTACTGCTGCACTTCTTCAAGTGCATTGATTGCTAAGTCAATCACAATTCCCACATCGCATTCATGATCATCGAATCCGCCCTGTAGTCTCCCATCCACCATTTTACGAGTCTTGGGATAATTATTTTTTAATAACTCAATTACTTCATTCTCTGTCATTTCTACACCTCCAACAGTTCCGGATTGTCAAAGATGTTGCCGATAACACTACATTCATCCAAAACCTCATAGCTTTCAGCAGATAATCTGTTTGTCACTTGGAAAGACAATGTTTCTTCATCCCACACAACTTCACCGGCACAATCTGCTTCTGCATATCCGCTTTCTGTGCTATATGTGTCAAGATAAACAATTACATCATGTTCAAATATCAATTTCTCATCTCGATCTGTCCGTCCAGTGCACCGGCAGATGGTGGATGGAATACATTCGTAAAGTTTCCACTCCCCGCTTGTCTCACTAATTGCGACATGACCATCGGGTGAATCAATACGATTTCCGATAACCCATTCGCCGGTATCAGTCCTTTTGCCACGACATAAAAATCTATTTTCCATGTTCTTCATCCCTCTGTCTCAACTCGCGCTTACAAGCTGCAATCCTTGTCTTGTTCTTTCCACCATTCCGCTCCATTGTCTCAACTGCAAGTCTTATCTGGTTCGATGTGGCGCGTTCCAAATCTGCCACAAAGTTCAAATCGGTTGCCGGAAGCGAACAAAGGCTTCTAATCACATTCATGTACATTGGCATCCTCCGTTTCTTTCAGCTTGGCTTCGGCTTCCTCTTTGCTTAAGAACCACGTTGTTCCCAAGCTATCGGTTTCAAGATTGTAACCATATGTTCTATCAGTTTCGCCAACATAATGTTCAATCTGCATAAGCCATGCTCCTGTCTCATCTACTGAAAAACCTGTCACTTCATACTCTAAGATAAATGGTTTATTGATATACCAAACTTGGTCTCCCACCTTGCACGGCAACCGCAGAAGCAATCCCTGTTCCTCGGCATCCTCGTATTTCCCTAACGCTTCAAGCAACAATCCTTTATACTGGTATGAATTTTCGCCACATGGCAGATTATCCGCTGCGCCATGTGTCCCATCGCTGTATGTTTTTGTTAATCTCTCCATGCTATTCCTCACTTTCTCTGTATGGCTCCGGCATTGGCATCCATGCGACTACCTTTTCATATCCCAATTCTTCATTCGTCTGAAATTCAGAATCAATAAATCCTAAGGTGTCTCCATCGTAGTAGTCTCTCCAAAAACCAAATCCACAGCCTTCATCGTACTGGCAAAACATAGGAATGTCTTCTTCGTGGTTCTCCACGATGCACATATAAAATCTTACATCACCATCTTCCGGCAATCTTTCACTTACCGGAATCCAAGGATTTTTCAGTTTTTCAAGGCTGTTCTTAATATCTACAAACGTCTGCGGCTCCGCCTTAAGTTTGATGTTCTTGGACTTTTCCTCGCAAAAGGAAATCTGTTCATCTAATGTCATGTTCTCACCCCCCTATTTTGCCAAATCCGCATCCTTGTGTGGTTCATACATAAAGCAGCAATCCAATGCCATATTACCAAGCGTTATCGTACAGCCAAGTTCATACGTTTTGTTTTCTGCGCATTTGCGAATCAAAGTTATTAAAGCATTGGCAAGCGCTTTGGCATCTTCATCTTTATACTCAACCATGTCGTTCTGTTCTCTGCCGATAAAAGCAACATCGGCTTGTGGATTTTTCTCGCCCTGCGGCTCACACGCCGCATTTCTCATACGCTCAAGCATCTATTACACCGCCTCTCCTGTAACAATGTCCCAATGTTCATCCTCGATAAACGTCTGCCGGATAATCGCATCGGACAGATAGTGTTCTTTGCTCTTCGGCTGTTTTCTCCAATAGGAATCAATGTAATAGGCAACCCACTTCATAAATTCCTCGATCTTGGCATTCGAGAACCGGTACGATTCTTTCAGTGTGGGAATTGTCAGGTACATTGTGGATGCCAGTGCGCTTTCGATATTGCGGTCTGCTCCAAGCACTGCTCGTCCTTTCTGGATATCTGCCATGTACAGCTTCTGTGACATCGGTATCGACTTCACCCAGCCGATCACATCAATTTTCCGTTTTAGGCAATACTCCATCATGCTTTCGCTCGTAACATCGTCGTTATCATCATCCTGCCAGGCAACGCGCTTATTTACTGTTTTGGTGTAATAGTTCGTGATCTGCTTAAATGTCAGCCCGAATTTGTCGTACAGTGCCAGTGCAAATATAAATCCCATGTGATTTGCTATATTATTTCCAAGCTTCGCCTTGTTAACTTCCTGCCGGTATACGCTTGTATGTATTACACACTCCCTCTGTGTTACTCTGTGCATTTGTTCTCCTCTCTGATCTGATGTCCCTTAACGCATGTGTACCAGAATCTGCAACTTGGATCACATATTTTCGTTTTCTCTCCATAGCTGCAAGTTCGCCCACTGCCATAATAGGTGCTGTTTGCCTTAAATCTGCTATAGGCCTTCGGATCTCTGTTTTCTGTCTTGGAATCGTCATACGCTCGAATCGATTCCGATATTTCTGCATTTATTCTCTCAAGACGCTTCTGCGTATTCGTTCTGTGTCTCAATTCATCGCCCCTTTGGGTAGACGGGGCATTTCTGCCCCTGTTTTGCAAGGTAAAAATCATGGCTTGTGATAACTATCTCGATTTTCGACTTGCTGTTTCTTTCGCCTTCCGGCTGGTGTTTCAACCGCCAAGTAACTTTCGCTCCAAGGCTTCAAAGTCCTGCTCTCTTGGAGTAAAGTTGAATTTATTCTGTGTGGATGCCTTATTGTCCTTAAGGGGGAATAAGCCTTTCCAACTGTTCATGATTGACTGCTCTAGAATCTTAACTGCCGTGTCTGAATTACCGCCGGACAGCTCCGTCAGTTTCTTGATAGCCATTCCAACAGCACGATCTGTCATCGGGGCTTTAATCTGCTTTCGCATATCGGTAAAATCAGCAAATGCCTGATTCAGTTTTTCATCCTCTGGGAAGAAATCTTTTTTGGTATTTTTTTCTTTATTTCCTTTCTTCCCTTCTTTCTTTTCTTCTATTGTTGTCGTTTGAATGTCGTTAGAATGTCGCTTGCTTGGCTCTTGACTGACGCTTTGCTTGTCGTTTGCTTGGTACAAATCGTACTTAACCACTGAAAATACTGTGAATTTGTTTGTCGTTTTGCTTGTCACTTCGCCTGTCATTTTCAAATGTGAAATTGCGGTGCGAATTTCCCTTTCTGTAAGTCCTGTTTCACTTGCAAGCTTTCCGATGGAAGAAACAAAAGAGCCTCTAGGAACAACCATTCCTTTAAAATTTCCATCCTTCCAATTAGCTTTTAACAACATGTGGATGAATGCCCGTGTTGTATTAATATCCGAATACCATTCCCAATCCAGAAGTCCGCGGCTCAATTTGATGTAACTTCCATCCAACTACTCCACCTCCCGGATCAATACCTCTATTCGGGGATTGGCAGCATCTACATAAAACTCATCAGAGAATCCGGTTATCTCTTTCCAACCGTCATTTTTCAGCACATGAGCATATACCAGAGAATCTTGTATTACCTTGCGCCCATAGGACGATATATTGTCTAAATCGCGCTTTTTGTTCTTCTCATACCACCGATACTCCATGTACACCGGCTTATCGATTTTCACACGCTTCAGGCATTGCCGGATGGCATTGATCACAACCGCTTCGCTCCTGGATTTCATCTGTGCGCCTTTGTAACGATTCGCACGTTCAGCCGATATGTAATCGTTCAGATTATCCAGTCTCCCGGGTATTATCAGTAAGTATTCCAACTTCTCGCCACCTTTCGAATGTCTGGCGCATTGCCAGCCGTTTTGCCTGTATTTTTCTTGCTCTGGATAACTCTTTTGCAAGATATTCTTTAAGCTCTGCTTCGTCTGTGAGATTGCCCGGAACTGGTCTATAATAGCCATTCCCCACATTGATAATGCAGTCGTTATTCCGATTTGCCTTTTCAATGTGCGCTCTCAACACTCTGTCCTCTATAGGGTTCGCCGGACGCTGTACCGCGTTCTCATGCCCGTAGGGGATATTTTCAATCTGTATCACTCGATCACCTCACAATACCGACTTTCCGAAGATTTTCCGAAAGTCCTCTCTAGTCCCATAATGTTCTTCGAAATATTTTTGCGCCATCTGCTTAAGCTTCAGATCTATTTCCGCAGCATTCTTTCCTGCCTGCGCTCCATTCGGATGTAGATCCGGCCGGAGCGGGATCACAAAACCATACTTCTCGCTATTCTTCCGGTTGGAACCGCACCAGATATGGTGCCTCTCCACCGGAGCTGTTCCAGTAAAATAGCAGTGGTCCATATCATCCGTAAATACGCTCCAGAGCCTTTTCATGCCGCACCCCATTCCTGCTTCATGCGTTCCAATTCATCCGGTGTAGCTGTCTCAATTCCAAGCTCCTGTGCCTCTTCAACGATGCGGTCAATAAAGCGGCTCATTTCTGCGGTGTTGTATTCGCTCGATCCCTTAATCATCAGATAGGATGCAAAATTGCCGTTATCTTTAATATGTTTCCAATGGCCAGACACCTTTGCCATGTCTACTGTCTTTTTAACTGTAATAGTGATATATCCGCCCTCGTCCTCATAAAAGGTTCCGTATTTCTGCAGCATCTGCTCATACACCTCTTCTTTGCTCGATGCGATATCCGGATGATTGGCAATCTTGGTCATAAGCACCCATGCATAAGCATTAGCATCAAGGCTCCGCTTCTGACGGTACTTAACCGCCTTTATCCGAAGCAGATCATCTTTTTTCATGCTTTCAATCTGTCCGGATGCTGAAGCATCAACCTCGAAAGTGAGGATGATGCTATTTCCGTCAAATGTCCGGCTGGCTCCGGTAAGCTTACCTGTAGTTTCCATTAGGCATCGGCTTCTTTCTTTTTCTGGTACCAAAACTCTACCTGCTGGATGAGCTTGTCTGCCAGCTCAGTAGAAATATCACTTGTACCGTTATATTGGTATTTTTTCTTTAACATATCGGTAACATCTGATTCTTTAGTGTTTTTGCACATTCCGGCGTATGCCATAATAAATTCATTCAGTTTTCTCAACTGTTCCGGTGTTGCCGGATTGAACTGTGGTTTCGCCGGGTCCTGCGTTTCTTCGTCCGGGTCCTTCATTTCTTCTGTTGGAATACAAAATACTTGAAAGCACGCATACTTAAATGCAATAGCCATTGCCTTATTGGTTGCCTTGTCTCCGGAATCCATTCCCTCGCCAACTGTCACCGCTTCGATGGAGGAGCCGTCCTCGGCATAAAAGGTGTACTTGATCCGACAGATTGAATAGATCAGCGTCGAACCTTTACTTGTAGTTCTCTCCTGTCTCTGCTGGTCCAACACTTCCGGCACAATAAACACATGGTTTTTAGTCAATGCAGGGTTAATTGCATTCATCACCGCATCAATCCCACGGTATTTAAAACCTTGCTGCTTATTAACTGCATCCTTTCCGACTGCTCCGATTTCTTCCATGCATCGGGAAATAGCTTCGTAAATATTCATTTTCTTTGCTATCTCTGCCATTCTTATACCCTCCGGAATTTAATGCCGTACTCGCGCATGGCAGATTCAAGCTGTGCAATCTGGAATAAATCAGCAATAACTTCATACCGTACTGTATTTCCAGCCGGTGCGGATGCTGCAGATTCTTCTTTTGGCTCTTTGGCCGGAACCGCAGGAATAACCGGGACAGTACTTCCGGAAGGTTCTTCTTTTTCTTCCGCCGCTTTGATTCTTTCCTCGCGCTCTTTTTCTCTGCGCAGAATCTCTTCTTTCTGTTTCTGGAACTGATTCATTGTTGCAATAGCAACAGACAGCTCTAACGTGGCTTTATATCGCTCAATACCCTTATCCTCATACTCGGATTCCATGCTACGGATAGTTGTAAGATCTGTCTCCACGCGGGTCATGCGCTCAGTAATTGTTTCTGTTATAGCTTTCTTGGTAGTGGTAGCATTTTCCCAATGTTTATCGTAAATCTTCTGTAATGGCAAATACTCGGCAGCTTCTGCATGTTCGGCAGCAATACCTGTATAAATTTCCTTGATCAGTGTTCTCTTTTCCTCAACACGTTTACACTCAAATTCTTCAATCTGTTCATTGATAAATTTGATAGGCTCATCCACCTGTTTTTTCAGCTCATTAACTTTCGCTTCGAAGGCATCACATGGTGCCATATATGCTTTCTTGACTTCCTTGCGCTTGTCATCCAACGCCTTATTAAATTTTCTAAGGTATGCAACCGTATCCTTAGCATCTTTCTTGGAATCTTCGGTAAAAACCATTTTCTTATATGTATCAAGTTCTGCTGCCAAAGCCGCCTTAATGCTGTCGAAATTGGCATCAATAGTTCCGTTCTGTAACTGTACTGATAAGTTAAGTTTCTGCATATTTAAAATCCTCTACTTTCATTGTTATCTGGCCAGATGCATCGCACGCAAACAGTGCCATGAATCTGCTTTCCTTTAATTTGCTTTCTTCCTGGCAATCACATGTTTCCCCAGGATCAAGATTCGCACCACAATGTGTACATGTTCTGTAATATCCCATTACTTGATCACCTTCCGGAAGCAAGACACCATGCAATCTTCACAGTAAATCTCACCGCCGATATCGTAATAAAAATCATCTTGTATTGGTTCTTCACAGCACTCGCATAATGGCCGTTCTTCCAATTTGCTCTCCATTTCTGTCTCATGCTGTTCAAACAAATCATAATTATCCATTCATTTTGAAGTTTCATCTTGCAAACGCTTATAATATCCATTACACTAAAAAAGGAATATTTTAATGTAATTTATTTCTTTGATGGAATCACTCTCTTGGACGGTGGGTTGGTTCCATCTTTTTCATTTCAGCATCAAGCATCTCTTGGAAATCCCCTTCGATCTCTTTTCCCTTACGCGGGTACGTTGGATTCTGGTAATGCTTTCTATACTGATCTTCCGGATATGGTATTGCGCCGCTGATGTTCACTCTTTCTCCTTTCAACTCGCTTTACGAAGATTCTTGATCCGTCGCTCGGTCTCTTTGCGCTCTTTTTCAAGTCTCTCTGCCGTGTATGTTCCCCAAATCATCACAAGACCAACAACGATCATTACTACGGACAGAACCACGCCGGTAACTGTCTCGGATGCTGTTGCAGCCATGCCATATAGCAGTAGTGTTACTCCGCATGTGCTAATAATTTTTCTTTTCATGTTTCTCTCCTATTCCGGTATATCCTTAAATGCAACCGTAATCTGCAATCCCAATTCATCCGCCATAAGATAAAAATTTCTAACGCTCATGGTTTCCGGTTTGTTGAACCAGTTCTGAATTGTCTTTTCTGTTACTCCAAACTTCGGAGCCAGATCGGATGTTTTCTTATGTTTCTGTGCCTGTCCGCCTGCAAGCATCCCGCAAAGATAATCCATGCGGCGCTTGGTAAGGCTCTGTGCAAGATTTGTTTTTGGCATTCTCTCACGCTCCTTTTCTTTCTCTTTAACTTCTATATATTTAGTGATACAATCTCCTTACAGGACGTTGTCTCATCCAAGTATTATGAAAGGAGAATTTTTCATGCAGAATTTTAATGATTTTTTACAAACCTTAGATCAAACAAAACTTGTTGAATCCGGCACTGCAAATGTAGATGCAAATAAAGATCCAGCTTATAATGCTTCCACAATTTCTACCTCTATCAGCCTTGAACTTCTTCGCCAGTACCATGAATGGCTGATGAAACAGCTCTCATAACGCCATCTTCAATGTTTTCTTTACATAGCGTATAGAGTAGTGCTCTTGCGGACATCAGTGCTGCAAGAGCTTTTGTCTTTTCTGCGACCTCATGTTCTCTCTCTTTACCAGAAGAAATAACTTCACTGATATGAATAGCTAAATTTTCGATAAGGTCATCTACTGCCTTCACGTTCTCACTCTCCTTTCTACTGCTAATAAAGTGCCTAAAAATTTCTATTTCTTGAATTTTCATTTCGATTATGCTAGAATATCTCTTACCCAAATCGGGCAAGAAAGGTGGAATCGCAAATGATTAAAAAACTGTTCCTGCCCTGTTCCTTTAACTGAAGGTCGCAACTGTGGTGTCCAAAGCACGTAAAACTGGAAGCAAATGTAGCAATCAGTATGGCGTAGTTGCCGCAGAGAAGCGGATCAAAAAACGCATGAGCGGACACTCGTTTAAAATGTTCCACCATACCGGATACTCCTTCATTTCCGCTAACTAATGGGCAACTAATCGTATCTGCTTGTCAGAATCGCTGAACTAGAACTGCGTAAGTAGCGGAGTACTTAAAGAAGCGTTGGCGTCATACGATGCGACGAAAGTCTGCAAAGTACATAGGGTTAAAAAATTTAGGCATAAGCTGTTAGTGATGACGCACTAGCAGCTTTTTGTTTTATCCGGCATGCGTGGCTTCAGAAAATAATCCGTATTTAAACCTAACACATAACAAATCGCCGAATACTCATCAAATGTCATTCTCCTTTTTCCATTTAGCGCCATGTTTAACTTAACCAAATTTATATCAGCCTCCCTTCCAACATGTGCTTGAGAAATTCCATTTGTATCCAAATACTCTTTGATTTTCATTCCAACTTCCAAATTCGAAGTTCCTCCTTTCATGTCGATATTTTCGAAGTTGTCATTATACTACTACGATTATTTCGAAGTGTCAATATGTTTTTTCGACTTTTTCGGAATTTTCATTTACAAATTCGAAACGTGATGATATACTTGCTTATATAAATGAAAGAGGTGATTTTAATGACATTTGGAGAAAAATTACGACAATCGCGAAATGCCAAAAGAATGACTCAAAAGGAATTAGCTACAAAAGTCGGGGCAAAGCATAACTCCATCAGCGATTGGGAAAATGACAAAAACAAACCCGATCCAGATACAATAGAATTACTATGCGGAGTGTTGGAGATCACACCAAATTATCTTTTGAACGCATCAGATGATGACTTCTCTTTACCAGAAAAAAATATGATCAAAAAATATCGCGCTCTTAATAGCGATAGTCAAAAATATGTAACTGAAGTTATTGACAGAGAATACCGCCGAGATTCCAAACTTGTAGAAGGGCAAATATCACTGATTCCAGAAAATGGATATGTTCAAATTTATAAGAATGGTAAATGGCAAGATTATATGAAGGCAGATGACTTTTTTGCACTTCCTAATGCAGCTCATCACATTGACAATTCATCTAGTGATGATCAGAAACACGATGACGACCTTATGAACAATGAGCAATTCTAACAGTCCTTTTTATAGGACATTATTTTCTGTAAGATTACTTTGAGGTGATATATTTGCTTACATACAATGATTTACTAATAGAAGCAGACAATAATTGCTTAATCACAAAAGAAAAGCCACTACGAGCCAATAAGGGGAGGATAAAAGGTAATCGTATTGCAATTAAAGAAGATATGATTGAAATAGAAAAGAAATGTGTGCTTGCCGAAGAACTTGGGCACCACTACACAACAGTCGGTGATATTATGGATCAGACCGACATTGCAAACCGAAAACAGGAACGGCGCGCCCGAATCTGGGCATACCATAAACTGCTCTCTCTTAACGATCTGATTGATTCATACAAGCATGGGTGCCAAAACCAATTTGAGATTGCCGAACATCTAAACGTCACAGAAGAATTCCTTATGGATTGTTTAAACTACTACAAGGAAAAATATGGATTATGTACAAAGCAAGATAACTATTTGATATATTTCGAGCCTCTTGGAGTACTTGAATTATATAAATAATTTTGTTTAGGAGGGTTTATTTATGAAAAGATTAAAAACTTTAATAGTCATATTGACAATTATCTTATGTTCCATTCATCCTGCAACCACCTATGCAGCAAAAAAATATTACCGCATTCAGGCGGATGTATGTTACGAAGTCGTAAAAGGTGAAAAGCTTCCTCTATACATTAGAGGCTATAAAAATAGCACAAAAGTAACTTGGAAATCATCAAACTCTAAGGTTGCATCCGTCAATCAAAAAGGCATTGTAACAGCAAAGAAAGGCGGAACAGTTGTTATCAAAGCAACTATTGGCAAAAAGGTTTACAAAACAACCGTCACCGTTATAACCGGAGAAAAAACAGTTTATAAAAATGATGTTAACCCCTCTTGCACCGATGACGATCGTTATAATACAGCAGATATTATATTGACCAAAATCAATTATGAAAAGAAATTCCTTGCCATTGGAGATAGTGTTAAATTAAAAATCTCTGGATCAAAAAAAACAATAAAGTGGAAGTCCTCAGATTCAAACGTTGCAACTGTCTCGAAATCGGGCGTTGTCACAGCCGTTTCAGAAGGCAAAGCGACGATAACCGGAAGTTTTAAATATAAAGGATACATCTACAAAAATTCGTGCAAAATTACAGTACTCTCCAACTGGTTATCAGTTAAAGACCTTACAAAACATTATAACATTGAGTTTTTACCGACCCAAGGCACCGCAAATGGATCTATTCGGATCTTTGGTGCCCCTGACGAAGATAGTTTATCTGGAATTTCTAATCACTACGTTATAACAGATATCCCAACCAATCCAGAGCCGGAAGTAATCTATGGAACTGATATTCATTATAAATGGAATGGTCAAGAATTTTTATTCAGTGTTGAAGACTTGAAGGAATTCGAAATAATCAAATAGATATAAACCGCTCTGATGCTACCAACACCAGAGCAAGCACTCTGACAATATAATACACTTACTTGAGAAGCCCAAGAAGAAACAATGCTCTCGGCGTAAAGCTTTTGGATAGAAACAAATTGTAAGAAATGATTAGAAGAGTGTAATTAGGCTCCTTTTTCTAATAAAAAAAACAGCTTTTTCCGAACTGATGTTTGATTTATTGGAGGTACATATGAGCGAAAAGTTGACGCAAGCCGAAGCTGATGAATTATTAAATATGCTAAAATATTCTCTTATTAATGAAATTAACTTTCCTGAAAAGGGAAATTCTACAGAATTTAATGTAAAGGGGTCTACATACAAAGATCTATTTGCAATAAGAATATATCGTGGTAGAATCAATAATAATAAATACGAAATCGGTGCAAGAATAAAGAAAAATGGAATATTATTATTAGAATTACATATCAATCCAGGAAAACCACATCTGAATCCAGATGGCACGAAATTAGTAGGATCTCATTGGCATATTTACACTGAAGAATTTTATCGTAGTTTAGCTTTTCCTGCCGATGATATTAAATCAAATGATTTCGTAAATAACACTATTCATTTTTTAGAACGTTTTAATGTAATTGAAAAACCAGACATACATTACCAACTAGAATTATTGTAGAGAAGGAGGCTTATAATGGATATAGAAAAATATATTGATGACTATGCCAATTGGTTAAAAAGTGAAATTACTTTTACCAAAATTGGCGAATATTACGAAATAAATACCCCTTTTCTAGACGCAAGCAATGATTATCTTCAGTTCTATGTTAAACAAGATGGCAATGATATTTATTTCACCGACGATGGATATACAATAAATGATTTAGAAGCCACCGGATTCAAGATGACAACAACAAGAAAAAAGCAATTAGTTACTATCTTGAACCAATATGGTGTGCGCTTAAATAAAAAGGAGCTTACAATGTCTGCTCCTGCCACTGAATTTGCTAAAAAGAAACATGCATTCACGCAATGTATGTTAAAAGTTAATGATTTATATATGACTGCACGATCAAAGGTCTCTTCATATTTTTTAGATGATATTCAAGATTTTTTTCAAGAGAGGGAGATTTACTGTTTTTCAAATATGCAGTTTGTCGGCAAGTCTGGTTATGCCCATAATTATGACTTTGCAATTCAGCAAACACGACAAATGCCAGAAAGATTATGCCTTGCAATAAATAACCCATCGCGTACTACACTTAGTAGCACAATTTTCGCATGGGATGACACAAAGCCCGCAAGACCGCAGAATTCAAAGTTAATTGTACTTTTAAATGATTCTCACTCAATCAGTCGAGGAGTTGAAGAAGCTTTTCATAACTATGAAATAGACACTATTCGTTGGAGTGAACGAGAGCAAAATGAAAATATACGCTTATTAACCGCCTAAAAAACACCCCTGATACCGAAATATCAGAGGTGTTGTGCTCCCGAATGATACGAAAGCCCTAGACAAGCATATTGTATCATTCTCGGAGCAGCTACGCAAGCGGAACACCCGTTCCACGCTGGCTGTTATTTTTATACACAATTTTAAGGAGGTACAATATGAATGCAAGGAAATTACCGTCCGGATCTTGGAGAGCGCGGCTCTTTCTGGGAGAAGGACCAGATGGAAAGAAACATTATAAATCATTTACTGCCGCAACCAAGCGTGAAGCAGAAAGGCTTGCACTTACTTACGAACAGGAACGGTCTGCGCTGTCGCAAATTACATTTGATAAAGCTTTTGATAATTACATCGATAAGAATAAAAATATTCTTTCCCCATCTACATTGTACGGGTATAAACGAATGAAAGTTTATTATGCTTCATTGCTGCACATGCAAGTAAATTCGATTGACCAACAGTGCATTGATGCATTTATAAATGATTTTGCTAGCAATCACTCTTCTAAGAGCGTCAGAAATGCCTATAGCCTACTTTGCTGTGTTATACGGGCAGAAATACCAGAATCACATTTCAAGTCCAAAATGCCCCAAAAGGCGGTGCTACAGTACTATATTCCGACCGACGAAGAGGTAAAGCAGTTACTTTCTTACGCCAAAGAACATACTCCGGAATTATATTACGCCATATTATTGGCTTCAATCGGCACACTTCGCCGTTCTGAAATCTGCGGACTTTCCGCGAAAGATATTGACGGCTGTGTAATACATGTCCATAATGTACGTGTTATTTCTCCTGATGGCGAGTGGGTTATAAAATCAGTGCCGAAGAATAGTAGTTCTGATCGATATATAGAATTTCCGAAAGAAGTCATAAAAGAACTGCGGACGGAAGGAATGCTTTGTCAAATGTGCCCCGGATCACTCACAAGCGCGTTTGGACGTACGATTAAAAAGTTGGGGTTGCCACATTTCCGCTTTCACGATCTTCGGCACTATGCCGCTACTATTATGCATGCAATGGGCGTACCAGAAGCCTATGTAATGGAACGTGGGGGATGGAAAACGAATGTTGTCCTTAATCAAGTATACCGAGGAACAAGATCCGATTTTTCTAAAAAGTATGCAAAAGAAACAAATGATTACTTTGGAAAAAATATTCTCTAATTCGTGTCATCTTTCGTGTCATCTAGTCGTTGTTTTCAATTTCTATTTTCAAATTATTGCTTTCGAATGCGAAATATAAAAACATAAAAGAATCCAGTATTTGTAATGGTTTCAACTAGACCAACTGAAAATACTGGATTCTTTAAATTTAGAGCATATCGGGTTCGAATCCCATGCTCTCCGCTATATAAAGCGCATAATTATTGCGTACAACAAAAAGCATCGTCTGCAAATCAACTCTGCAAACGATGCTTTCTCTTATTCCTGTTCCTGCACCTGACGGTCTCGCCGGTTATCTCTCCGGCGTCTTCTGTAATTATCATGTCGACCATTATTTTCATTCTCACTGCGGTCTCTGGTTTCATGATTCTCTCGCTGTGGGCGATTTCCCAGTTCGTTTTTCTCCTGATTTGCCTTGCGGCGGTCATCCGGAATTACACGCTCCTTTTTCCGTCCAATATACACGTTCCATTTCATATATGCTTCCTGTGCATTTCTTGATTTATAAATCACATTACGTTCTTCACCAACGATATCTGTGATACTATACCAGCCCTTGTCATACTGAAACTCAGCAACTTTTCCTTCCAGTTCTTTGTTTCCCAGTACGAACTTATGCACTGCCTGCTGCTGCGCCATTCTAGCCCTCCTTATTATGTAAAACGTACTCTACTGCTTCTTTTAATTTCTCATCCCGTTCAAGTTCCTCTGTTCCAATCAGCGCCTGCGCTTCTTCTCTGGTAAAAAGCTCCCGAAGTACAACCTGATGATGGTCTACCGGAATATAGGATACCTTGTCTGCATCAAAGACGGAGCGGAGCACATAATATGGCACGCCCGGCACTCCTTTTGTGGCGGAAAGTGATACGATATTGTCTACCCGGCATACGCCTTGCGTTTCACTGTAAATAATCTGCTTTTTTTCAAACATGTCCTCATCCACCTCAATGTATCAATTCTGCAAACAATGCTTTTTTATTATAGCATAGGCCGTTTCTTTTTTCAAAAATCATTTTTCTGCCGGATTGCATGCAATCCAAGCGGTCCTGTCAGGCGAAGCGGTTCTCTTTTTTTCGTATTTGTCTGTGCCTCGGTTACAGCTGCCAGATGATTTCGGATGTCCTGCATGCGCCGGTCCAGAGCCGCGCTCACTTCTGCACATTCAGAGAGTTCCTGCGCCAGCTGCTCCGCCTCTTCCGGCGGAACATTTTTCTTATAACGCACTTTATGTTCCAGACTTGCCCAGAAATCCATCGCAATCGTACGCAGCTGTACTTCGACTTTCATCTCACGCTTTTCGTTCTGGAGGAAAATTGGAACTGCAACGATCAGATGTAAACTGCGGTATCCACTTTCTTTTGGCTTTTGAATGTAATCCTTTTTCTCAATCAGACGAATATCGTCCTGCCGCAAAAGACAGTCTGCCAGCAAATAGATATCTTCCGGGAAGGAGCACACCACCCGAACACCTGCAATATCGTTGATATTTTCCTCGATGGCTTCCAATGTCAGCGGGAGTTCTTTTTTGCGCACTTTTTTAATAATGCCATCCATGGATTTCACACGGGTCTTAATTGACTCGATCGGGTTGCGGTCATATTCGAGGGAGAACTGCTCATTCAATACTTTGAACTTTGTTTCTACCTCCATGATTGCACATCGGTAATAAGCCATAAGGGAATCCAATGGTTTTGTATTATCTTTTACAAAATCAAGAAATTCATCGGACATCAGGCTGTGACGCACAAAAGTATCCATAGCCTGTTCTACATAAGTATTCATGTTTTTATCTATCATAATCTGTATCTCCATTTGTATGTGTATTTCATCTTTTGATCAGATAACTATTCCACTACCTGTATAGTCCAATTATAACTTACCTTCTGTGAAAACAAAATGGATAAAAGATTAAAGTTATATAAAAAAATCCCTGCATTGCTGCACAATACAGGGATTCTATAGAGCACGCTACATGTAAAATTGCTTCGCAATATAGCGTGCGTAGGAATCACATCTACGATGTGATTCAATCTTTAAATAAATCAGTAGAGTAGTAGCGGTCTCCACTATCCGGCAATAATACTACAACCGTCTTGCCTTCGAATTCCGGACGTTTTGCAACTTCAAGTGCTGCATAAAGTGCTGCACCAGAAGAAATGCCAACTAATACACCTTCCTCTTTGGCAATGACCTTTCCATATTTGAAAGAATCTTCATTGTCTACCGGGATAATTTCATCATATACTTCTGTATTTAATGTGTCTGGTACGAATCCGGCTCCGATACCCTGAATCTTGTGTGGTCCTGCCTGACCGGTAGATAATACTGCAGAAGTTGCAGGCTCAACAGCAACAATCTTTACATCCGGGTTCTTGCTCTTTAAGAATTCACCAACACCAGAAATTGTTCCACCGGTTCCAACACCAGCTACAAATGCATCTACTTTTCCGTCAGTATCTTCCCATATCTCCGGTCCGGTTGTCTTTCTGTGTGCTGCAGGGTTTGCAGGATTCTCAAACTGAGATGGGATGAAGCTATCCGGAATCTCCTGATGTAATTCCTCAGCCTTTGCAATTGCTCCCTTCATTCCCTTGCTTCCATCAGAGAGAACCAATTCTGCACCATACGCTTTGATGATGTTTCGGCGCTCAATACTCATTGTCTCAGGAAGAACGATGATCAGTCTGTATCCTTTTGCTGCTGCGATTGCTGCGAGTCCGATTCCGGTGTTTCCGGATGTCGGCTCGATAATGGTAGAGCCTGGCTTTAATTTTCCGTCCGCCTCTGCCTGCTCGATCATTTCTTTTGCGATACGGTCCTTAACAGATCCAGCCGGATTAAAGTACTCCAGCTTTGCAAGTAATCTTGATTTTAAACCAAACTTCTTCTCAATATGTGTCAATTCTACTAATGGTGTATTACCAATTAAACCTAATGTTCCTTCATAAATATGTCCCATGATCCAACCTCCGATTTTATCGTTCCCTTTTTAATTCCTTATTTTCATACTCGGTTACTAGGAATTAATTTGTTGTATTGAATATACACCCTTTCCTGCTTACTGTCAACTACTTTTTTTGAAACTCGTGAACAAAGGCTATCCGTTTCTGTAAAATTGTGATATGATGGTCAAAAATCACGTACCAAAGGGAGGTATGACATATGTACGAATTTACAGAAGACTGCCTGATTCATATTGACGAAATTGATGACGAACACCGTCGCTTATTTCAAATGCTCAACGAAGCCATCCAGCTCGCTGACGAATCCGCAGATGTAACACCTGTTGCAAATAATCTCATTGCAAATCTGAAAGATTATGCAGCTACACACTTTGCACACGAAGAGACCTATATGGAAAGCATTTCCGATCCGGAACTTCCATTGCAACGCAAAGAGCACGCCGCTTTTACCAAAAAAATAAATACATTTGTACCAGATACATCATCGGCAGATGCAGCCCGCGAATCACTGCAGACATTGCTTAACTATCTTGCCCACTGGCTTTTTAACCATATTTTAAGCAGCGATATTATGATTGGAAAACTTCCGTCCAAAACTGAAAAAGCAAGCGACCCATTCGCCTTTACCGATGCATTCAAAACAGGAATCCAGTCCGTAGATGACCAGCATCAACGGCTTTTCGATATTATCCGGGAGACAAACGACCTGATTCATGAAGAACTTCTTCATGACAAATACGATGAAATCATGCGATTACTCACCCAGTTACGGGAATATACGGAATTTCATTTTCATGATGAGGAAGCCTTGATGGAACGTATTCACTATCCGGAACTGGAAGCTCAAAAGCGTGCGCATACGGCATTTGTGGAACGTCTGGTAGAGATTGATTTGTCAGATCTTGACAATATGGATGACAACCAGCAGGATTATCTGATTAATCTTGTTGATTTTCTTCTTAGCTGGCTATCCAATCATATCTTAGGCTCCGATATGAAAATCGGAGAATATATGAAAAAAAATAATCTTGCCAAGTAGGGAAAATTCCCTGCTTAGCAAGATTTTCAAATCTTATTACCAGTCTTCATCATCTTCGTCGTCATCTGCGTCTTCACCTAACAACGCTTCCTTCAATGTTCTCCATCCAAGAACCGCACATTTCACACGTGCCGGCATATGGGCAATATCCCGAAGCGCAGATGCCTCTTCGAGAGAGTCAATTTCCTCCTCGCTGGCTTCGCCTTTGATCATCTTCATGAAAATTTTGCCCATCTCCAGGGCCTCTTCCTTCTTCCGTCCGATAACCATTCCAAGCATAATATCCGCAGAAGCCTGGGAGATTGCACAGCCATCTCCGACAAAAGCGCCGTCCACAATGGTGTCTCCATCTGTTTTTAACTTCAGGAAAATATCATCTCCACAGCTCGGATTCACTCCTTCGAGAACAATATCCGCATCCTCCATGTCGTGTTTAAATTCCGGACGCACATTGTGTTCTGTCAGTATTTCGTTATAAAAACTTCTATTTTCCATATCCCATTCGCTCCCTTATACTTGCAATACTCTGTACGAATAAATCTGCTTCTTCTTCTGTATTATAAAACATAAAACTTGCACGTGTTGCAGAATTGATTCCCAGATAATTGAGCAGTGGCTGTGCACAATGATGCCCTGCACGGACACAGATTCCATCAGAGATCAGGATTTCGCTCACATCGTGTGGATGTACATCATCGATGGTAAATGTAAGAATGCCTGTATGTTCTTCCGCTTTATCCGATCCTAATACGTGAACATGCGGAATCGCTTTCAGTCCATCAAACGCACGCTTTGTCACCGCCAGCTCCTGTTTCTGCATCGTTTCAAATCCAACAGACTGCACATATTGGATTGCTGCGTGTAATGCGGCAGCACCGGCAGCATTTACCGTACCGGCCTCAAACTTATGCGGAAGTTCGGCATATTTTGCGCCCTCTCTTGTCACCGAATCGATCATCTCTCCTCCAGAAAGAAATGGCGGCATCGCTTTCAACAATTTTTTCTTTCCGTATAAGACACCAATTCCCATCGGTCCAAAAAGCTTATGTCCGGAAAAAGCAAAGAAATCCGCATCCAGATCCTGCACATTGACCGCCATATGCGGTGTGCTCTGCGCACCGTCCACAACGATTACCGCACTTTTCTCGTGCGCCATTGCGGCAATCTCCTTTACCGGATTCTCCCGTCCCAGCACATTGGACACCTGTGCGATAGCAACAATTTTCGTTTTCTCCGTAATCTGCTGACGCACTTCATCCAAATCCAGTGAGCCGTCCGGACGGCATTCCATAAAGCGGAGCGTCGCACCGGTCTGTCTTGCAACCATCTGCCACGGGAGCAGATTGCTGTGATGTTCCATAATGGACACAAGGATCTCATCGCCTGCCTCCACATGATTCAGACCATAGCTGTATGCTACCAGATTGATACTTTCGGTCGTATTTCTTGTGAAAATAATTTCCCGCGCGGATTTTGCGCCAATAAAATCGCGCACAGCTTTGCGGGCATTCTCGTACAAATCTGTCGCTTCCATGCTGAGCGGATAATTTCCGCGCAATGGATTCGCATTGTGCTTTTTATAAAAATCTGTCTCTGCATCTATGACACACTGTGGGCGCTGCGAGGTGGCAGCATTATCAATGTATACCCAGTCGTGCCCTATGGATGCATTTTCCGGAGTACCGATGGATGTCAGCAAAGGAAAATCCTTTCTATAATCCGTCATGTTACACCTCCCCAAGTTCTTCATCTATGATTGCAGCAAATTTGTCATCTGCGATCAGTCCTTTCAGGCGCTCAATGCTGGCGCGTGCCATAATATTCTCTGCCTGTTCTTTGTCAATGCCTCTGCTTGCAAAATAAAACATGGTATCTTCATCCAGTTCGCCGATTGTTGCGCCATGGTTTCCAACCACATTTTCTTCCGAGCATAAAATAACCGGAATGGTTTTGTTTTCCACATCATCGCCCAGCATAAGCACCGTCTCCTGCTCATTTCCGACCGAATCTGCAGCACCTGTCTTAAAGTCGATCGTTCCACGGAAAATTTTCTTTGCACCATCGCGTAAAGCTCCTGCTACGTTGATTTCACTTTCTGTATGTTTTCCAAAGTGATTGACCACTTCATTCATATCAATGACATGCGTATGCTGGCCAATATATCCGATATCACTCTTGAAACCACTTCGATCACCATTCAATGCAATTGTAGTATCCGAATAAATATCGCCTTTTCCCATATAAATCTGCACCAGCTCGATCTGCGCATTTTTCTCGCAGGTTCCCTGAATCGCATTGTATACAAGCGAATCCTCTGCACTGTGCTGCAACTGGATCAGACGAATGTGTGCGTCCTCCTCGAGTGTCAGGTTCGTATAAACCGCAAGCTTGCCGGTTGGTGCATAATCCATAAATACCGTTGTTGTCTCGCCTTTTGCTGCATGTATGTTAATTTTTTTACTGCTGTATTCACCCTCTCCCGTAATAGAAAAACGCGCGGTCTCTTCCTGGCCGACAGATATATTTTCCTCCGGAAGTTCTGTTGTATGTTCAAAATCCCATGGGAGCTTTGTCTCGTTGACCTTCAGCCAGTACCAGGTCTTCGATGGGAGTTTGTTAATCGTCATTTCTGTCATTTTTGCCCTCCTGATAACTATCCAATACTGCCCTTCATTTCAAGACGAATCAAATTATTCATCTCTACTGCATATTCCAGAGGAAGTTCCTTTGATACATTGTCTGCAAATCCACTGACAAGCAATGCTCTGGCATCGTCCTCACTCATGCCTCGTGACATCAGATAAAATACGGCATCGTCACTGATACTTCCGATTTTTGCCTCATGTCCCACTGCTGCATCTTTGGTGCGGATATCCATTGCCGGTATCGTATCCGAACGCGACTCGGAATCCAACATCAGTGACTGACAGGATACCGCGGATTTAGATTTCTTTGCCTCTTTTGCAACGACCACGCTGCTTCGGAACGTGCTGATTCCACCATCCTTACTGATGGAACGGGTATTCATGTAGGAGCTTGTGTTTGGTGCCGCATGCACAACTTTTGCTCCGGTATCCAGGTTCTGACCCTTTCCGGCAAATGTTACACCGGTAAATTCCATCTTGGCACCTTCTCCCTTCAAAATGCTCATCGGGTACAGACAGCCTACGTGAGAGCCGAAAGAACCGGAAACCCATTCAATGGTTCCACCCTCTTCCACCGAAGCTCTCTTGGTATTCAGATTGTACATATTCTTTGACCAGTTCTCGATCGTGGAATAGCGCAGCTTTGCATTTTTCTTCACATAAAGTTCTACACATCCGGCATGAAGATTGGCTACATTATACTTAGGAGCAGAACATCCCTCGATGAAGTGCAAGCTCGCACCTTCATCCACGATGATCAGTGTATGCTCAAACTGTCCTGCGCCTTTTGCGTTGAGACGGAAGTATGACTGTAACGGGATGGATACCTGTACTCCCTTTGGCACATACACAAACGATCCGCCGGACCACACCGCACCGTGCAAAGCGGCAAATTTATGATCGTGCGGAGTGACAAGTTTCATAAAATACTTGTGCACCATATCGGCATATTCGCCCTTTAACGCACTCTCCATATCGGTATATACAACGCCCTGTGCTGCAACTTCGTCTTTGACATTATGATAGACCAGTTCCGAATCATACTGTGCGCCTACACCGGCAAGTGATTTTCTCTCTGCCTGCGGGATTCCCAGACGTTCAAATGTATCCTTGATGTCTTCCGGCACATCTTTCCATGAGCCCTGCATTTTTGTGTTCGGACGTACATACGTGGCAATGTGCTCCATATCCAGACCTTCAATGGATGGACCCCAGTCTGGAATTGGCATTTCATTATAAATCTGTAATGACTGAAGGCGAAACTGCTGCATCCATACCGGATCTCCCTTTTCTTTGGACAGCTTGTCCACAATCTGCGGAGTCAGTCCCTCTTCCATACGATACGCATCTTTTTCCTCATCACGGATGTCATAGATGCTGCGGTCAATATCTTCTACTTGGCTTTTTTCTCTCATTTCGCATGCACCTTTCTCTATTTTTCAAATTCCTCAAAACCGTTCTCATTGATCTCATCAACCAAAGAAGCGTCTCCATTTTTGACAATCTTTCCTTCATCCATGACATGTGTCACATCAACCTGCAGAGATTCAAGAATTCTTGTACTGTGGGTGATGATCAAAAGGCTTCCTTTGCAACGCTCCTTATACAGCTGGATTCCCTTCGAAACGGTACGCACCGCATCTACATCCAGTCCAGAATCTGTTTCATCCAAAATAGCCAGTTTCGGCTCAAGCATCAGCATCTGCAAAATCTCTGCTTTCTTTTTTTCTCCTCCGGAAAATCCTACGTTCAAATCACGCTCTGCATAAGAAGCATCCATAGAAAGCAGTTCCATAGTCTCTGTCAGTTTTTTCTTAAAATCCCACAGACGAATACGTTTTCCTGTCTTCTGCTCCAATGCATTACGAATAAAAGCACTCAGTGTTACGCCCGGCACTTCGAGTGGATTCTGGAAAGAAAGGAAAATGCCTTTCTTTGCACGCTCATTGACCGGCATCTCTGTAATATCTTCGCCGTCAAAGAGAATTTTTCCGGATGTGACGGTGTAACGCGGGTGACCTGTGATGGCATAACCCAGAGTTGATTTTCCAGTTCCGTTCGGTCCCATCAGAACGTGGACTTCATCGGTGCCTACGGAAAGATTCACTCCGTGCAGGATTTCTTTATCTTCAACGTTGACGTGTAGATCATTGATTTCTAATAAATTGTTTTTTGACATTCGTTTTTCCTCCAAAAATTTTTACGACATGCAAGAACTTTCTGTCCGGGTGTCTGCATCGCAGATCATGTCTTGCAATGTGGTACTTTCCAGGTAATCGTTTATGACGGTCTCGAGTCCTTTCCAGAATGGAAGTGTGGTACATTCTGTGGTTCGCTCACATTTCTTTCCATCATCGCACAGGCAGGCAACCGGAGCGAGATTTCCTTCGACAAGTCGAAGTATTTCGATTACTTTATATTCACATGGCTTACGCACGAGCCGATAACCGCCGCCTTTGCCACTGGCACTCTCGAGCATTTTGCCTTTTGTCAGTATGGTCATTATACTTTCCAGATATTTCAGGGATATTCCCTGCCGGGCCGCAATTTCCTTTACCGGTATGAATTCTCCGGTATTGCGTTGCGCCAGATCAACCATGACACGCAGGGCATACCGGCTTTTTGCTGATATCATCATTTTCTTTTCACCACCTCATTTGCGCCTTGATTATACTCCCTACTCCCCTACTATGTAAATAGGGGAATATGTTTTTCTATGCATACAACAAAAAACGAGCCAAAACTCCACCTTTTTCTGAGTTTTGCTCGTCCTTTTCATTTTCTGTCTCAACTTAAATTTTATAAGATGTTACTCCTGTTCGGATGATTCCCTGATCTGTTCATGAATCTCCTCACGGGTTTTATTCATTGCCGTCACCTCCGCTTTCTACCATCTATTTTACGCTTTCTTTCCGGTAGCTGCAAAGGCGATTTTTTCATCCTTCAATCGTTCCACCACAAAGGACATAATCGTCACGATAAAATACGGCTGCCTGTCCAGGTGTCATCGCCCGTTGTGCTTCTTCAAACTCCGCCCGCAAAGTTCCATCCGGCTGCGGATACAATACACATGGTGCACCTGCATGAGAATAACGAACCTTTCCGATGACCGGTGTCGGTCCATCGAGCTTTTCCTCTGCCATATAATTGACATTGCTCACCCGACAGTCCTTCCGGAAAAGGCTCTCCGACTGGCAAAGTACAACCTCATTCGTATCCGGGCGTAACTCCTTGACAAAGATCGGTGTCTTTGCCGGAATTCCAAGTCCTTTGCGCTGACCAATCGTATAATGGATGATTCCCTTGTGCGTTCCAAGTATATTTCCTTCCTCATCCACAAAATTGCCCGGCTGACTTTCTTTTCCCGTCTCTCTGGTAATAAATCCCGCATAATCATGATCCGGGACAAAACAAATATCCTGACTGTCATGCTTTGTTGCAACCGGTAAACCGATGTCTTCTGCAATCTGTCGAATCTGTGGCTTTTCATAATCTCCGACCGGCATCAGGGTATGTGCAAGCTGATGCTGGGTCAGATTGTACAGTGCGTATGTCTGATCTTTTGCGGCAGTCACCGAATTTCGGATGCTGTATCTTCCATTTGGAAGTTTCGTGATGCGGGCATAATGTCCTGTGGCAATATAATCCGCGCCAATTTCAAGGGATCTCTGTAAAAGAGACTCCCACTTCACATATCGGTTGCATGCGATGCATGGATTCGGCGTACGACCTTTTTCATACTCATCTACAAAATAATCAATGACCGCTTTCTGGAAATCCGCCTTGAAATTCATCACATAATACGGTATCTCCAAACGATCCGCCACACGACGCGCATCATCTACCGCAGACAATCCGCAACAACCGCCTTCCTGCGCCTGTGTGAACACATCCTGATCCTGCCAGATCTGCATCGTTACACCAATGACATCATATCCCTGTTCTTTTAAAAGATAGGCAGCGACAGAGGAATCTACGCCTCCAGACATACCTACAACAACTTTTTCTTTCATATATTAATACTCTTCTTCCGGAGCTTCTTCCTTCTCACTGATATCATTTACCGGACGCTCAAGTCCTTCAATCTTGATATTGTGCTTTTCTGCATAATCCCATAATGCAGCATGAATTGCTTCTTCGGCAAGCAGAGAACAATGTACCTTTACTGGTGGAAGTCCGTCGAGCGCTTCCATTACTGCCTTGTTTGTTACCTGCAAAGCTTCCTGAATCGTCTTGCCTTTTACAAGTTCGGTTGCCATGCTGCTTGTAGCAACTGCTGCACCACATCCAAAAGTCTTGAATTTTGCTTCCTGAATGATTCCGTTATCATCGATGTCCAGATACATACGCATGATATCGCCACATTTTGCGTTACCAACGGTACCTACACCACTTGGGTTCTCAATCTCTCCTACGTTACGTGGATTATTAAAATGATCCATTACTTTTTCGCTGTACATATAAATATATCTCCTCTCTTGGGGTGGTATTATTTTACTTTCCGTTCTTGCGCACAAAATCTTCGTATAATGGTGACATGCTACGCAGACGCTCAATGATTTTCTTTAAGGTATCAACGGTATAATCAATATCTTCCATGGTTGTCTTCTCTGAAATTGTCAGACGCAGGCTTCCGTGTGCGATCTCATGAGGCAGTCCGATTGCCAGAAGAACATGGGACGGATCCAATGATCCGGATGTACAGGCACTTCCGCTGCTTCCACAAATTCCAGCCTGATCCAAAAGAATCAGCATAGATTCACCTTCGATAAACCGGAAACAGAAATTTGCATTATTCGGAAGACGATCGGTGCGATGTCCATTCAGTCTCGAATATGGAATCTCAGATAATACACGCTCGATCAGATGATCGCGAAGTGAAATCTCATACGCATTATTTTTCTCCATGTTTGCAACAGAAATCTCTGCCGCCTTACCGATGCCAACGATTCCCGGTACATTGTGGGTTCCGGCACGACGCTGTCTCTCCTGCGCACCACCATGAATAAAGGACAGGATTTTCACGCCCTTGCGGATATACATCACACCAATTCCCTTCGGACCGTTGATCTTGTGTCCACTGGCTGAAAGCATATCAATATTCATCTCATCTACATTGATGGGAATATGGGCAAAAGCCTGTACTGCATCTGTATGGAACAGAACACCATGCTTTCTTGCGATTGCTCCGATTTCCTTCAATGGCTGAATCGTACCGATTTCATTGTTTGCTGCCATAACAGAAATCAAAATCGTATCCGGACGGATAGCTGCCTCCAGCTCGTCCAGCTTTACTTTACCATCTTCATCTACATTGACATAGGTAATTTCATATCCCTTTTTCTCCAGCCACTGCGCAGTATGCAGAATCGCATGATGCTCAATGGTTGTCGTGATAATGTGTTTTCCCTTATTGGCATATGCTTCTGCAGTTGCCTTCAATGCCCAGTTATCCGATTCACTTCCGCCACCGGTGAAATAAATTTCTTCTGTTTTAGCACCGATCACATTGGCAATCGTCTCACGGGCATGATCCACACCGCGCTTTGCTTCTCCTGCAAAACTGTAAATTGCAGACGGATTACCATAGTGTTCTGTGAAATATGGTATCATTGTGTCTAATACTTCCGGATAAACCTGGGTTGTTGCCGCATTATCCATATAAATTAATTTGCTCATAATCAACCTTCCTATATTACATAATCTCCATTTTTTTCGAGCTGCCAGTCTACCAGATCCTGTAGCGTCGTATGATCTACAACACCACTGACCGCATCATATATTTTCTTCCATAAAATAAGTGTAACGCAAGATTCCTGTCTCTCGCAATCATTTTCGTCTCCATCCAGGCACGCTACCGGAGCAAGCGAACCTTCAGTGAGACGAAGAATCATACCAACTGTATATTCCTGCGGTTCTTTCTTTAATAAGTAACCACCCTGGGCTCCCCGCACGCTTTTTACAAAACCTGCACGATTCAATACCGAAATAATCTGTTCCAGATACTTGTCCGAAATGTCCTGACGCTTTGCCACATCCTTAAGACTGATTGGCGCACCAGTATCATTCATGGCCAAATCCAGCATCAGTCGCAGGGCATACCTCCCTTTTGTAGATATCTTCATAATCCCATCTCTTTTCTATCTATTGTCTTGGATGATCCACATTCATCCAATTCCTACTGATTTACTATACATTTATGTCATAAGTTTGTCAATGCTATTGTGCATCATGGGATTGTTCCTTACGCTGCCGTTTCTGCTGATACATGCGTTCATCGGCAAGTGCAAGATAATCATCAAGGCTTTCTCCATCTCCCGGCTGTGTCAGTTTTGTTCCCATACTTACCTCGATCCGTTCCTTACCAAGAAGTTCCTGCACTTTCTGTACATATTCGTTGGTATTGGCTGGTGTCGCATGTGGAAAAAATGTAATAAATTCATCCCCACCATACCGGCATACATAACCGCCTTCCGGGCACTGTTCCTTTAATACAGCTACGATTCTCTGTAATACTTTATCACCATATTCATGACCAAAAGTGTCATTCAGTCTCTTAAAATTATCTGCATCAAGAAATACCAGTGCACAAATGATTCCCTGCTGGCTGTAATCAAGAAATGCCGGGCGGATCCATTCATTGTAGGCAATGCGGTTGTATGCTCCCGTCAGCGGATCGTGATTATACAACTCCTGCAGCTCGCCCAATGCCCGTTCCAACTGTAATTGCTTGAACCGGTTCTCTAACATCCGGACAATCGTACAATGAATGTCATAATAATATGGATTGTCATATAAAAAATGCCCATTTTTCAATATAATATACCCAACCGACTGCTCCCTGAAATGAATCGGGGTAAACATATAAGCACTCTGCGAAGCTTTTTCTTCCAGATGATGGTTCAGTTCATTGACATCTTTGATTGGAATACGCTCATGATTCTCAACCCCTGCAGCGACAATCAGATTTCCCCAATTGTATCCCTCCGTCGGGAAAATTGTTCCCGCATCTCCTATAAACAGATTCCGGTCCACAACTATATACATGCCATCGCAACGCAGCTTCTGAAAATAATCCATAATACAGTCAAACATTCCAGTTATATCCGACTGCCGCGCCATCTGTGCTTCCAGCTCTACCAAAAGCGTATCATCTGCATTTTTGGCAGTCTCACTGATAATCTGTGCCCGTATATGTTCACGATAATCCACTCTTCCGCTATTCGGACAGCCACAGCTCTCTCCATAGATGCACTCAGACTTTACATAGCTTTTCGCCGGAACTTCTTCCCCGTTCCATATGCGCATCAATATATCCACACAGGCAGAACCAATTTCCTCCCGGTTCAGACAGACCGTGGTAATCTGCGGACGGAAAAAAGCTGCTTTATCCAGATTATCAAATCCGGTCACCTTAAAATCACGCGGAACCTGATACCCGTTTTTTTCTGCTTCTGTACAAATTCCGGCAGCTATATTGTCATTTACACACACAAAGACATCCGGCAGTTTGCGCTTTTGTTCCACAAACTCCCGCATGTATCTCACACCTGTATTATAATCATATTCTCCATAAAGAATCGGATTTTCATCCAGTTTCAACCCAAATTCTTCAATACATTGTTTGTATGCGCGTGCTCTTCTACGGTTGCCAAATGCATTCTTCGGTCCACCCGCAAATACAAATCTCCGGCAATCATGCTTCTCGTACATATGATGCATCAATTCTATGATTGGTCCATAATTATCAATACTGATGCAATGAAATTCCTCTTCTTCTAACTCAATGCTGACGACCGGAAGTCCGGTTTCATGCAACTTATTGATAATTTTGCGTTTCTGCTTTTGATCTGAAATATTGCTACAGTCCAAAATAACACCATCATACTCGGAAAAATCAGGCAAGTTATAAATATTATACTCCCCGATATTGTGCAGTGCATCTTTACTCCAATTTCCGTAACTATTGTATTGATACAATGCAATATCCAAGTCACGTTTGCGGATTTCCCGCATAATTCCGGCTACCCAGGCATATGTTACCAGTCTGCGCCAACCGTCTGAAATAAGTATGATCTTTTTCATTTCCCCTCACCGTCCGATTAAAAATCTCCCCTGATAATAGTTCTAATGTACCACAAAGCAACCGGTTCTTCAATCCTCTTTCATTTGCAATTGTACCTCTTTGTTTTTTGTGCTAAAATGACGATGCACTTATATCACAAAAGACAGAAAGAGGGGAACTATTTATGGCAAAAGGTGCAGCTGCAAAAAATTATTGGACATTACTTCTGCTGGTTCTTGCAGGTATTGTATTAGGTGGTTTTATCGGCGAGCTGACTTCGAATATATCGTTTTTAAGCTGGCTTAACTATGGACAGAGTTTCGGATTGTCCGATCCGTTGGTGCTTAATCTTGGAATTCTTGTATTGACATTCGGACTGAAAATTAAAATTACGATTGCAGGGATCATTGGAATCCTGATTGCAATTCTCATTTACAGACTTTTGTAATTCGTGAGAGCGCACGTTTGGGTGCGCTCTTTTTCATACAATTACTGGAGAAATTCCTGTAATTTACGCACCTGTCCTTTCATCGTCTCACGGCCACTGCGATATGCAACCAGAAGCTTCTGACGGTCATGCTCTACCTTGCTTACCGCTATTGGCTTCGGTGGGCGAATCACAAACAAATCTCCCTCTTTTTCCTTTTTTCGAATATACTCTAATGTTTCATTGTAGTGTTCATGACGATGTTCCATGGCATCGATCATCTTTGGATACTTGCGCAACACCACACGTATCATCGGCATCAACTGATTTTTGCCTTTCACATAACCTTCCGGCTGCGTAAGTATGACTACGTTTCGCTCATACCCCTGGGATTCCATATACTGAACGGGAATCGAATCTGCAATACCTCCGTCCAGCAGTTTGTATCCATCCACTTCCACGATTTTTGACACAAGCGGCATGGACGCAGAGGCTTTCAGCCATTTCATACCTTCCTCATCACAGTCATCCACTCTGTGATACACTGCTTTTCCAGTTTCCAGATCGGTTGCAACCACATAAAACGGCAACGGATTATTCCGGTATGTATCAAAATCAAACGGGTCGAGACGATCCGGAATATCATGATAACAAAACTGTTCTCCAAAAATATCTCCCGTTCGCAGTAACGAAGCCACACCTGCATAATGCGGATTGTTACAGTACGCTGCATTATAGCGGATAACACGCCCCGGCTGTTTGGACTTATAATTACATCCAAATACTGCTCCAGCAGACACACCGATTGCCCCGTCAAATTCCATTTTATGTTCCATCATGATATCGATCACACCAGCGGTAAACATGCCACGCATTGCTCCGCCTTCCATAACCAAACCTGTCTTCATACCCATACGCCTTCTTTCATTCCTTAACCTGTCTTGCATTTGTCATGTATTCTTTTAATCATATTATAATTCCTTGTTTAAATTTTCAAGATACCTTCTACAATTAAATGGTGAAAGGTTCAAATTTTTCAAACGGCAACAAACAAGCCCCCGGATGCCAGTCGACACCCGGGGGCTTGCTACGTATCTGACGATACGCTTTTATTTTTTTATAACACTCTCCTCATTTTTAAGTGAAAATGGAATTAATTCATGGGTTGCAGGTTTGTTCAGATCGATCATGCTCAGCAAAATTTCCACGCTGCGCTGGGCAATACGATCATACTGCTGGCAAATAGTGACGATCTTTGGATTATAATAATCCGCTAAAACCGTGCCATCAAATCCAATCATTGAAATGTCCTCCGGGACGCACAGCCCCGCATCAAAGATTGCACGCATGGCACCGATTGCCATAACATCACTCATTGCAAATACTGCTGTAATCGGAAGCTTTTTGGAAAGCAGCTGCTGCATTGCTTCCGAGGAATAAGATTCCCATGGGTTTATGCTCACGACACACTCTGATAGCCTCAGAAACTTCGTTTGCTTCCTCATCCAGATAATTGACACGGAGGGTATAGTTGGATTTTTCCAATATAACCTGAACTGCCTCAATAATATTGGAAAAAAGCATATTCGAAGTACCTTTTGCAAGAATCAGAATGCTTTTGCTCACGGACTGCAAGGTTGTGTCATACTGTCCATCAGCTGCGGTAACAACACGTACATCTACGCCTGTCTGATCAGTGTAAGTCTGTGCCAGATCCTGCCAGGCCTCATCTGTCTCAGGTTTAAAGTTTAAACAAGTACACAGAAAGGTGACAGTGCCTCCCTTTGCACTGTCACCTTTCTGTGTATCAAATGTCATTTTCTGGAACCGTTTCCGACAATGTTTTCGGTAACGTTTTCAGCACAGTGGGTATAGACCTGTTTCGTATATTTTCACAAGTGGTTTTATGACTTTTCGTATACAAATCTAATTTTACATGGTATTTTTTGTGCAGATGTGCTAATAAAATTTTGGATAGTATTTTTACCTCCAGGTAATTCGGTACTTAAGTTCCAATTACCTGGAGATGTGATTTTCGAATGGTTCAACGATTCAAATCTCATGAAAGAGAAAAAGCCGGTTGACATACGGTAGCTTCTTCGCTACCTCTTTTGTCATCCGACTTTAGTATCTACCTGTCACGAATCGCAGGAAGGATACCGGTTTACGTCCGCAACTCTTCGTCCGCTTTACATAATCCTTGTAATACTGGACTACCTGAGTAAAGGACATCGTAGGATCGATTGCATACATGTCGATACACCTCCTTATATTTTATCCTCACTTGGTTAACATATGCCTCACAAGTGAATTGGTTCCTGAAAAGTACGAATCATATGGTATTTCATATGATATACTCTTCATTTCGGTTTTAGTATAACACTGTTTATGGTAAAAATCAACAAATTTAATGTAAGTTTTTTGTGCATTTCGTATGTTGTTTTTGTAAAAAATTAAAAAATGCGCATTCGCACGTTAAAGTGTGAATGCGCATTTTGTCATAAATTTTACTTATAAATAATGTTTTTTTTACATTCAGGCTTATAACTAGCCTCCAACTCTACATCATCCTGCATCACATGAACCTTGTTTTTCTCAAGTTCACTAATCAGATCCACAAAATCCCCGACAATCAATACAATATCCGGATTGTGCTTCTGAATATCCTTCATATGCTCTGCAAAGCCTTCTCCATGAATTCCGAACGAATCACTGCGCCGGTTCCTTTTTTCGGCTGATACACTTCATATCCCTTAAACTTCGTGAAATCCTCTACATAAGAAGATGTTCCTAAAAACTGTGCCACAAACGCCTACTACAGCAAGTGAACTACCCATTGTCTAAAGCCAATGGGCTTCCTGCTTCGCAGACCTCGTTTCTACGTTCCACTCCGGTCGGAGCAGAACAAACATCCACCGG
>JABLTO010053419.1_pt1 | contig 33106 bp, 49 predicted proteins | sample 7160091 | NCBI WGS metagenome assembly JABLTO01 (sample SAMN14651225, study PRJNA627086) | human gut metagenome | isolation source: feces | host: Homo sapiens
AAAATTTAAATTTTTTTATATTTCTCTTCAAAGTATTTTACAAGTCTCTTTTTTGCTTTCTTTGTTGTTACAAACTCAAACCATTTTACTTCTGCTGTATAATGTGCATATTCTCCTTTTACTGTATCTGCAACAATATCAATTCTGTCTCCTTCACATAATTTTGTTGATAGATCAACTCTATTAGAATTTTGATTTAAATATGCAAACTGCGCACATAACCCCAATTCATCATGAATTGCAAAAGCGAAATCTAAAACAGTGGCTCCTTCTTGGATTTCAAATCTTTCTCCATCATTTTTAAATACAATGATTTTGTCAGAAAATGCATCATAAATATCATCATCTTCAATCCGATTGATAATCACACCATCTGTCGTACCATTTTGAAACTGCAAATAATCCTCCTTTTTTAATAGTGTAAATAGATAATGATTTTCTAAATAATCTTCAAGAACAACACTATTCTCCCCACAATATGTTTCCTCTTCAATCCAATAGTATCCATTTTTATGAAGATATTTATTGTATATATCATAGAAAACCTTATAACAATCTTTATCTTCTGAATCAATTAATACAAGATAGTGTTTAATTGGGATAATACATTCATCAATGGCATCTTTAATATCACGATCAATATTTCCAGTTACTTTAATTAACCTATTATAAAGCTGTCGTTCAGTTACCTTTTCATCAACAATTTGAATCGCATTTTTTTCTTCACTTTCATGACAAATTTCAGAAAGTAAAGAATCAACCTCATTAATAGATTTAACAAGAGAATTTACACGACTGTTATATGCCTGATTAATGAATTGAAAAGTTGCATCATCAAGAATTTTAAAGCAAAGATTATCAATTTCGTTATAGAAGAAATTCGCGTTTAGTTCCTTGGCAATGGGCAATAAATATTTTCTTGTATCCTCTGCTTTCTTAATGCGTTTTTGGGGATCCTTTTTCCCTCCAATTGTTCTTAAATTATGGATCCTATCGGCAAACTTCACATAAAAAGCATATTTGTTTTCTGAAGAAAGATTAATAAACTTATTAACACTAATTCTATCTATTTCTTCTTTTGTAGCTCCTTTTACTTCTTCCTTATCAATCTTAGTAACTGCATCTACTATATCAGCTACTTCTCGATTTGTTGCTAAACAAATATCCTGTATAGTCATACCGTCTACGTCCTCAACAACATCATGTAATAACGCAGCTGCGACAATATTAGTTTCAAAACCTTGATACGCTAATATTTCAGCAACTGATAAAGGGTGCGATAAATAAGGTTCTCCAGTTTCTCGATATTGTTTACGATGACACTCTTTAGCGGTATCATATGCCGTTTTTAATATTGATGGATTAATTATAAATTGCTTTTCTTTCATGTAGCTCAACATTTTTTTAAAACGTTTATCTAATTCCTGATACATATAATTAACCTCCAATCTAATTAAATTGTTTTCCTATTAAAAGGCTTAATAAACTTATACCATGATTTTTCTTGTTCGTTACTCAGATATCCAATTTTAAATCTTTGATTATCAAATATCTTTTTAACAATCAATTCAAAATTATGTTGCATTAATACTTCCTTTTCCTGACTTGATAGATTTTCAATTAATACATTACTATTTTCTCCATAGAACTGGTTGAATTTTTCAATCAACAATTTAGATTCTTTTTTCAAATCAAAATGATAGTTGTTTAAAAGCAAATATTGTGCAATTTCGGGCTCTGTTAAATCAATAACTGCTTTAGATAGTCCAATATATTGAACACAAGCATTATGTTCTCCTCCACGTGAAAGAGATGCAATGGTACCCAATCCACCAATATAATCTTTTTCGCTATTTGGATTTGATAATATTAAACTAGCCTTTTCTTTTTTACTGTTTAATAAATCTATATAAACAGCACTTCCAATTACATCATATACTCCTTTATAACAATAAACATGTTCGCTTTTCCCAGCAAGGTGATAGAATGTATCCTTAATTTCTTTAAAATCTTTCTTTTTTAAATATGCATAATTTACTGAACTCTCTCTATTAAGTCCAAAAACCGCAATCGAATGATATGTTGCTAATCCTAAATCGTTTGTTGTCTTATATAAGAATAACAAACCATACTTTAACGACTTCTCTAGCGATAATGAATGGAGATAATTTGTGTTCGTATTAAAATAATAAATATGATAAAATCCTAAAAATTTATCATAAAATGACTGATCTGCATTAATAACTTCTTTTGCAGTAATTGTATCATCTTTATCATCAACAAATTGATACAATAATCTATCAATAGATATATTATGTAATTGTTTTATCTTCATCATTACATGGATTGCTGGTTCACTACTCCCATTAAGATATTTGGTTAAAGCTGGTTCTGATATACCAAGTACTTTAGCAAACTCCTTTTGACTACCATACATTTTTGATACTAAGTAGCGCAAGTTATACATAAGATGCGTTTCATTACAATTTAATTTACAATTTTTCATGATTCCATCCTCCTTAATTACATTTTATCAAATATTATTACTAATTCACTATTAATTTTTCAACAATCTTTCTTTTTTGTAAATTTTGATTTATAATTGTAAATTGAATTTTTGATAAGTATTATTTAACTAAAAAAATCGCATACTTACTATAAAAAAAACTCATGTCGTGTAAGTTGTACGAATTTACCTCACAAAATAATCTTACACCTAGAGGTGGCTCTATTAATGTTTTTTATGCAATGGCTCTATACCCGGATTGAGTGGCTCTTAATTAGGTTCTTCCACAATTTTATGTTTTTGGTTTCCAAACAAATGATAACTACTGATTAATACTAAAGCTACGGTATTCTACAATCACAATATACGCTTTTTTACGGATGAACCATCAATTGCGGACAAAGTGGTTAAAGATTCATCAATATTTGATATTTGATTCTTAAAAAACTAAGCACACAGTGAATTTATATATTCATAGTGTGTAATTTATATTGATTTAATATGACTTTTTGTTAAAATCTGTAAATCAATTTTCCCTTCAAATTTAGATTTACGTAATTCTCTATCCATTATAAATACATAGAAATAATTTATAAAAGAAATCTGTAAAACTATGAACTGCAATTTTTATTTTAAAATTTAGTTTACAAACTCGTTTTAAGAGCTAATTCTCCTACAATAATTAGTACATCTATTATATCATCGTCCAATCGTTTAATTGGTAAATGTAAATAAAATGCATACGAATAAAGTTTAAGTACAGCCATTAATACAAAGCCTCTAAAATCCAGTTTAATTACTGGATTATTTTCATTATAAAATTTAATAACTTCCTCTATTTCTTTTCGTTTTGAATAAAATATATTTATATAATCATACATACTATATTCTCGTGTAAGGTATAAATCTACTAAATCAACATATACAGAAGATTTTATAGAAAAATCAAAATCAACAAATGCATAGTTAGCAAAACCATTACTAAGCATATTTTTAGATGTTAAATCATTATGTATTATGCAATCGTTGATATTATAAAGTCGTTTAAATTCATTATATACATTAGTATATATATTATATAGTTTTTCAACTCTTTTTTCTCCACTTGTTTTATCTGTTAACGACTTTATTGGATATGTATAATATTTCTCCTCAAATCCAATAAGTAACTTATCAAGATGAACTCCGCATACTATGGTATCAGCGGGAAGAACATTACCTATTTGATACCCTTCTTTATATAAACTTGAAATATAATGAAACTTTGCTAATGCTACTACCTGGCTCATGCAAAATTTATTAATTGGGAAAAAATTTTCAACATACTCTTGAAATTCATATACATTCTTACCATCGAAAAAAATAATTAAAACTCGTCCAACTTTTATTCCATTTTGATATAAAAAATCAATATATTTTTTCTTTTCTGAACAGGCTCTTAAATCAAACGATTTGTCCATTTTTTTTACCAAATATTTTCTTTCGTCCAACAAATATATATTTACATTTTTCGAAATATTATCTATATATTGAATTTTAGAAAAATTCGCATTAATAAAATCATTTATATTCATTAACAATACTTCCCTTCCGACATTTCTTACGTAGAGTTTAATATAGAAAAAGATAGTGCAACATTCAAAATATGTCACACTATCTTAAAATACGGTTATTTAAAACTACCACAAGTAGCACATGAGTTGTCAATCAAAACAACTTCTACAACTTCTTTATTTTCCATGACCTTCACCTCCTCTATACCAACATGTTTTATCACTTGCAAAGTAAGAATTTCCAAAATAATTAGCTGTTGCTCTACACCCTCCGCAAATACGCTTATGCTTACAATGTTCACACTTTCCCGTAAAATGTCGTAGACATAACTTTTTTAAAAGTTGACTTGATTCATATGCTTTAGTTAATTCCTCAACATTTTTAAATTTTCGTATATCTTCAACTAAAGGTTCATTAAATACTGAACACGGAGTAATTTCATAAAATGTATTTACATTAAAACAATCTATTCCAGCTGTACATCCTCCAAAAACTATAGGATTAGATTCAATTTCATAGACTTTTTCTGAAATCCAGGGATTGTTCAAAACTAAGCATTTCAACGGATCTTCAGTAACAATTTCAATTTTGTTCCTCCACTTACGACTTAATATCGCAAGGTTTGTTAGAAAATTGTATTTTTCATTAGGCGTTAAAACTTTGTCATCTTCTGCACCCTTTCCAACAGGTATTACACTTCCTACTCCTAAACGCGAAACGCCTAAATCAACAAGCAACTCAATCATATCCTCTATTTGATTTATAGTTTCTCTAGTAACAGTCATCCTTACAGATGAATTTAATTTTGGATATTTTTTCAGAAATTTTAAAGACTGTATAACCTTCTGAAATGCACCTACATAATTTCGCTTTTTATCGTGTTCAAAACTATTAACACTATCTAAACTTAATTGAATAGTTAAATTTGAAAAATTTAGCTCATTCAGTTCAGATAAAATACTTTCTGTAAGAAGAGATCCATTACTAGTAACAACAATTTCTCCGAAAGAATAACTGCGAATTAAATTCATAATTTCTAAAAAATGTGGATGCATCAATGGTTCTCCCCCTGAAATTGTCAAATTAAAATTATCATTCTTATTTATATTTGCGAATTCTAAAATCATTTGTATAGTATTGAGATCCATAAAAATTGATTGTTCATTAGATGCACGACAATGAGTACACCTCATATTACATACACCAGTAATTTCAATCTGAGCATGGGAAAATGAAGTCTTATATATTGCTTTATCTGTTTCAACCAACATAATAATCAACTCCTTATTTTAACTGATATAATAAGATTTAATAATAAGTTAAATCCACATATCCTTTGATTATATTTTATCAAAAAAAAGATTATTAGCACCACCGTAATTTGAAGATTTAAATAAAAAACATAAAAACATAAAAATCTTATGATGGCATGAATTTAAAGACAAATTTTATTTCTATAGAACACCAGCAGCAAAAGTATGTAATTTATAAAATAAAATTCATTTTTTACTATTTTGAATAAATCGATGTTCAAATTTGAATATCAAATAACTCCTATCTCAGTCAGCAATTCTTCTGCTGTTAAATGCATTACTTTCATCATTCCTACTAACAATTCAGGTCTTATCTTACCCCTGCCATATTCAAAGTTATTTAGATATGTTCTTGACACTTCAAGTCTAGCTGCAAGTACCGTCTGACTTAATCCTCTTTTTCTTCTATAGTATTTCAGCATGCTCTCAACTCTTCTTCTTTTGATCAGATAATATCGTTCATCACCCATCACTTCTCTGATCCATCTTTCATCAGCCATGCTACGATAAATATCAACAAAATGCTTATCGAAGATTTGCCCAGGTGTAATCTCCAACCCAGAAGCAATATTACAAATAAGTCCGATCGAACAGTTTCTTTTTCCACATTCTACCCTGTAATAATTATCCATATTTACACAAGCAAGTTCAGCAAACTGATTCAGACTTAAATCATATTCTTGTCTCAATTGTTTTAATCTTTGTCCAATCGCTTTTAGCGCAGTGCTATCATACTTAAGCTGACTCATTTTCCTTTTCCTCTTTCAATGCAGCAAGGAACAGTTCGTCATATCGTTCATCAAAGAAATCCTGCAGTTCCATTCCCAGACCATCCAATAATTGAACCAACATCATGACAGAAGGATCGGTTTCTCCTCTTTCTACGTTCAAGATGGCATTATGATGCTTCCCAACCTTTTTCCCAAGCTCCGATGCAGTCAATCCTCGATATTCACGAAGTTCCTTTAATCGCTGACCAGTCACTTTTATGGCACTGTGCATATTCTTATATTTCATGATAACAATCCGCCTTTCACTTAACTTATGACACCATTCTATCGTGCATTTTCCAACCTGTCAGCGTTTTACGCTAGAATTTACGCCAAAAATTACGTCAAATTTTACGCGAAGTGAGTTTTGATTTGTTGCATATCTGTTACATATTTTGTGCTTACCCATTGCTCACCAGCAACTCTCATTACTCATTCGGACAAAGAAAAAACCCCGATATAATCGAGGTTTTCCTTTGTTTTCTGCTGTTTCGTGTACAGCCCAATTCTTGACAAAATTAACGTTTTGAGAACTGTGGAGCACGACGTGCTGCTTTTAAACCATACTTCTTACGTTCTTTAGCACGTGGATCACGTGTAACGAATCCTGCTGCTTTTAACGCAGGACGGTAGTCAGCGCTTGCTTCCATCAGCGCACGTGTGATACCGTGACGCATTGCACCAGCCTGACCAGTGTATCCACCACCGTAAACATTGATCTTAATATCGAACTGATCTAATGTTTCTGTCAACTCTAATGGTGAACGAACAACCATGCGCAGTGTTTCCATTGGCAGGTATTCTTCCAGAGTTTTCCCGTTTACAACGATGTTTCCTTTACCAGGAGTCATAAAGACACGAGCAACGGATGTCTTACGGCGACCTGTTCCAAGGTAAGTTACAGTATTCTTCTTAGTTGCCATCTCTTATCCTCCTATCCTTTGATCTCCAGCTCAACTGGTTTCTGAGCTGCATGCGGGTGTTCTGCACCCTTGTAAACGAACAGATGTTTACGCTGAACATCTCCCAGCTTTGTATGAGGCAGCATACCGTGGATCGCACGTTCAACCCATTCAACAGTATACTTTTCCTTCATGACACGAGCGCTGCGTACACGCAGTCCTCCAGCATAGCCAGAGTGGTTGTAATATTTTTCCGTATCCAGCTTTTTACCTGTCATTTCGACTTTGTCCGCATTGATTACGATTACATAATCACCGCAGTCTACGTTTGGTGTGTAAGTAGGTTTGTGTTTACCTCTTAATACAGCTGCTACTTCTGTAGCAAGACGACCTAAAGTCTTACCTGCACCATCAACAACATACCATGTACGTGTTACTTCAGCAGGTTTCGTCATAGTTGTTTGACGCATTGTTATTTCCTCCTTGTGTTTGAGATTGTACCGGGTCTCAATAAAAGAGAGTTCTCCCTTTACGGGCAGTATCTATTGTATATTTCAAATCTTTAAAAGTCAATGTTTATCGCATATTTTCAGCATTTTCTTTTCTTTCAACGCCTTGAAATCAACCCTTGGAAGCTCATCTGTAATTTTCATTCCCAATCCGCTTAAATATCGAATTCCTTCGTCTCTGAGATCATCGTTCATCAAAGCTCTTGGATCATGTGCATCTACTCCAATGATCGCTGTATTTCCGACTTCCGCAGCGACTTCCCAGAAAGCATGATGCGGATATGCTTCCACTTTCATCGACTGATTATAAGCGGCACCAGCCAGGTTATATTCCAGCGGCATATTCATTTCTTTTGCACAACAGCAAAGCCTGTAATAGGCATCCTTTTCTTTGCTGTCTACCGTTTTTATACCACGCATGAACAGCTCCGGATGACAGAAGTAAGAATATATTCCTGTTTTCATGGCTGCAACGGCATCCTCTACATACAGTTCCAGCATTTCATGATCCCGGATACCGCCGAAATATATTTTATTTGCCCCATTTTCATCGCTTCTGTAATAGTGATGACCGAATATAACATAGTCTATTTCATTTTCAATCAGAAAATCAAGCAGCCAGTCCAGATACTTTGGAAAATATTCACATTCAAACCCTTTTAAAATATGAATTTTATCCTGATACTTCTGTTTCAGTGCATCAATGCTTTCCAAATATTCCTGTGCCTGATCTAAACGCATGCGCATATGGGCAACATAATCAGTGCCATACTTCCAGGGAGTGTGATCAGAAAAACCAAGTTCTTCATATCCGTTGGCAATAGCCGCAAGAACATATTCTTCATCTTTTCCACAGGCATGCATGCATCTTTTTGTATGTGTGTGATAATTGGTTTTCCTCATTTTTCATCTTCTCCTTCCCCATACCATACGTTTACCAGATAAAGACCGCTGGCATCCGCTTTATAACGGCAGGCGTGCTTATCCTTCTCATTTAGTATCTTCTCTACATCTTCAGCGCTCAGACGCCCTTTTCCCGCTTCGATCAGTGTTCCTACTATCATTCTCACCATATATCTTAGAAAACTGTTTCCTTCCAGACGGAAATGAACGCCGTTTTCTTCTTCGTTAACATCACAGCGATATAATGTTCGAATCCTTGACTTTCTGGGATCGATCCGGCTGGAAGTAAAACTTGTAAAATCATGTGTTCCAAGCAGTTTTTTCGCACATTCATTCATTCGTTCTACATCGAGTCTTCCTCGGTACAAAGAGCGATAGCGGGCCAGAAACGGATTCTTGTAGTCATAACTGATCCAGTAATCATATCGCTTGCGTACAGCGTCAAATCGAGCGTGAAAATCATCTGCTGCTCTTTCAGCCGACTGAATACGGATATCGCACGGAAGCAGCGCGTTCATTGCACGTACCCAGTGTTCTTCATCCATGGTGATCTCTGTGTCAAAATGAATGACCTGTCCAAAGGCATGAACACCGGCGTCTGTCCGCCCGCTTGCATAAATCATCACCGGATGATGGTGAATGCGCTCCATGGCCTGCATCACGATCGTTTCAATACCTACGGCATTTTCCTGACGCTGCCATCCGGCATAATGACTGCCGTCATAGCTGAGAATCATTTTTATACGCATCCCATTGCTCCCATAGCGATCATCATGACCAGCAGAAGAAGTCCTCCAAACAACAGGGCAAAGTCACAGCTCTGCATCTTTAATTTCTTATAACGCGTACGCTGTTTGCCAGGCACATAACCCCTTGCTTCCATTGCATCCGCAAGCTGCACCGCACGGTCCCACGCAGATACAAGCAATGGCACAAGCAATGATAAGATAGCGGATATTTTTTCTTTAATCGTTCCGTTCTCCAGATCCACGCCGCGGGAAGCCTGTGCCTTCATGATCCGCTGTGTCTCTTCGATCAGAGTCGGTATAAAGCGAAGCGCAATTGAAATCATCATTGCAATTTCATGGGCAGGAAGACCGATCTTTTGGAACGGTTTTAGAAGATCTTCGATTCCTAGCGTAAGATCCAGCGGCTTTGTGGTTGCCGTCAATATTGTCGTAATCGTTACCATCAGTGCCAGACGGATGACGATATAGAGTGTCTGTGATACCGCACCGCTGTAAATATGAAAGGATCCGATGCTCAACAGAACATATCCGTCATGTATGACAAGAAGATTTATCACAAGCAGGAAAACAAGCATGAACAGCATCGGCCGCATGGCGCGCCATATAAAACTTAACTGCAGACGTGCCAGCAAAGCTACCGCACATACAATGACACCGAGAAGTGCATATCCGCTGTATCCGGCAGGAATAAAGATCGCGATCATGACCAAAAGCATGGCACCGATCTTAGCTCTCGGATCCATCCGATGCACAATTGAATTTAACGGAAGATAACGTCCTAAAGCGATATTATTCATGAGACTTCACCTCACTTGCCACGGCCTTTGCCAGCTCTTCAATGGAAAGAAGATCATTGGACAGATGAAATCCCCGCTGATTTAATTCCTCACGCATACGAATAATTGCCGGCGGTGTAATGCGAAGTTCTTTTAATATGGAAATATCCTTAAAAAAATCATGAACATTCTGTGCACAGCAAATACCACCGTCCCGCACAACTACCACATGATCGCAGTAGTTCAGGACATGTTCCATATCGTGTGTTACCAAAAGCACTGTTTTATGGAATTCTTTATTCATCCGAACAAAGAGCTCCATCATTTCTCTGGCTCCCTGCGGATCAAGACCGGCCGTAGGTTCATCAAGTACCAGCACATTGGGATCCATCGCAAGAATTCCCGCAATTGCAACACGACGCTTCTGCCCTCCGGATAATTCAAAAGGCGAACGCCGAAGATATTCTTCACTCAATCCGACATACGGAAGGACACGGCGAACAGTAGCTGCCGCTTCCTCTTCCTTTTCGCCGAAATTTTTAGGACCGAAAGCAATATCCTTTTCCACCGTTTCTTCAAACAGCTGATATTCCGGAAACTGAAACACCAGACCGACATTCCGACGCAGTTCCTTTAGGTTTTTCGGTTTCTCCTTAGATTTGATCAATTTCCCGCAAACCTCGATTTCTCCATTTGTCGGCAGCAGCAATGCATTTAAATGCTGAACAAGCGTTGATTTTCCGCTTCCGGTTTCTCCGATAACGGCAGTCACTTTGCCTTCTTCGATTTCCAGGTCGATTCCTTTCAATGCGGCATAGGCAAAGGGAGTTCCCGGATTGTATGTATGCTCTACTTGTCGAAACGCAATTGACATAATGCATCCACCACCTTTTCCATTTTTATTTCTTCTTTCAAATGAATATCATATTTCTTCATCTCATTGATAAATTTCAATGAGAAAGGGATATCCAGCTGAAGGTCTATCAGTTCCTTTTCTCTTTTCAGGATCATGTCCGGTGTACCGTCCATAACGACATTTCCTTTTCCCATTACGATCACATGATCACTGCTGGCCATTTCTTCAATGTCATGAGTAATCGAAACGATGGTCATGTTTGTTTCGCGATGTATATTATGGATCAGCGCATTGATCTCAGCTTTTCCCTGCGGATCCAGCATACTGGTTGACTCATCGAAAATCATGATCTGCGGTGCAATTGCAAGTACACTGGCAATCGCAACACGCTGTTTTTGTCCGCCGGACAATTTCGTAGGCTCGCTGTTCAGATACTTAAGCATATTGACACGTTCAGCATATTCCTCAATGATGCCCTGCATCTTTTCCTGCTCAACCTGATGATTTTCCAGTCCGAAGGCAATATCGTCAGCGACTGTTGCGCCGATGAACTGATTATCCGGATTTTGAAATACAATTCCGATTTTATCTCGAATTTCATACACAGTTTTCTCATCCAGCTTTATACCGTCTACTGTGATTGTTCCTGCTTTTGCCTCCATCAATCCTATGAGTAGTTTTGCGATTGTCGACTTGCCGGAACCGTTATGCCCAACAATGGTTGTATAACTGCCTTTTTCAATCTGAAAGCTGACACCTTTCAATACATCATTTGTACCGTCATAAGAATATGTCAGATTTTCTACTTCGATCATGTTCACTTGGATCACCTCAATGCCTTAACTGCTTTATTATACACCACGAAACTATGGAAAACAAATGAAAAAAGACAACTGTCAAGACAGTTGTCGATCAATCTAATTATTATTTTTTTTAATAAACAGGATCGCAGTGCCATCCCTCATAAGTTCCTTTGTTTTTCTTTGTTTCTTCGTAAAGATAAAGGACATGCTGAATCATAATTTCCCGATCCATCGGAGCAATATGCATAACGACCGCAACCTTCGGATCCTCGCTCTTTGTCACCACATATCCGCGTTTGATGATAGCCTCTTTAAAAAGAGAAAGGGCATTTTCATCCGGGAAAGACATCTGGTGTTCGATCGGGCGTTCCGCACTATGCACATCGCCGGCAGCACCTAATGCCATGATCGCATCATCTACATTTTTGGCAATTTTCGCTTTTGTTTCATCATCCATTACAAAGGGGGGCTGTGAATTCACTTCCTCCTCTTTAAATGCCGGAATTTCAACATCTACACCGTCGTTTGAAGGGTCTGTTACTTCATCGATATGCATATCATCAAAAGAATCTCCTTCTTCATCCAACAGCAGGCCTTCATCCAACTTTATGATTTCCTTTTTGTCTTTTTGCAGTTTGTATACTGCCAGAGCCACTGCTCCGCCTACGGCAGCGATTGCCGGAATCAGTCTGGATAATTTCATATGATTGACCTCCTCATCATTTACTTTATTGTAACACACTTCTGCATAAATATTAGTATGATTTATCTTTTTTTGGAAACGGCTACACCGTCTCCCACATCGAAAAAGGTTGTTTCATAGTCTTTATTGTCTTTTAAATAATCAATATAGGATCTGATTTTTCGCACCAGTGCACGTGTCGAACGACTTTTTGCTTCGACCGTTCCTTCCACCATTCCATGAAAACCGAGATTATCTGAAAGAACAAATCCATCTTTCATCAAAAATGGTACATAACGCTCAAAGAAGCGTATGTACTGCGCTTTGGCGGCATCAATAAATATAAAATCGTATGGCCCCTGTACCTCAGCTTCCAGGGCATCCGCCAGCTGAATATGAATTCTGTTTTCAAGGCCTGCTTTTTTAACATTTTCCACGGCAATGTGGTATCGTTCTTCATCTCGCTCGATCGTATCAACTTCAATCGATTCATCAAGAAGAGCCATACGGATGGCCGAGTATCCGATTGCTGTTCCGATCTCCAGTATTTTCGTGCACTTATGTTCCTTCAAAAAAGAAAGCATAAATTCGATTCCTTCGCTTTCCATGATCGGTACATGATGTTCTTTGGCATATGCTTCCATTTCTTCGATAAGATTCATATTTTCCACTCCATTTCCCAGGTAATACTCTAAAAGTATAGCACATATTTTCTTTGATTTCAGAATTGATCTTATGAATAAAAAAAGAGGACCTTTGTTGGTCCTCATCTTCATTATTACTTAACAAATTCAATAATTGCCATTGGAGCAGCATCACCGCGGCGTACGCGTGTTTTGATCACACGAGTATATCCACCGTTACGATCTGCATACTTAGGAGCGATTTCATTGAACAGTTTCTGCAGAGCAGTCTGACCGTTATCATCTACAACAACGTTGCGTACATATGCAGCTGCCTGACGGCGTGCATGTAAATCACCGCGTTTTGCCAATGTTACCAGTTCATCCATAACACTGCTCAGTTCTTTTGCTTTCATTTCAGTTGTTTCGATCTGTCCTGCTTCGATCAGAGAAGTGACCATGTTGCGAAACAATGCTTTACGATGATCAGCAGTACGTCCTAATTTACGATTCCACATTTGGTAGTTAACCTCCTTCAGCCTTATTCATAAGATTTAAAGCTAAGACCAAGTTCATAGATCTTATCTTTGACTTCTTTTAGTGATTTCTTGCCAAGGTTACGAACCCGCATCATTTCATCCTCTGTTTTCTGTGTCAGTTCTTCAACAGTCTGAATACCTGCACGTTTTAAACAGTTGTAAGAACGAACGGATAAGTCCAAGTCCTCAATCATCATGACAAGTCCTTTGTTCTGAACCTCACCCTGTGCTTCCTTCATGACAGAATCAAGGTCATTGATCTGCTCATGAACTGTAGTCAGGATTTCCAGATGATCGATCAGAATCTTAGCAGCCCAAGCTACTGATTCTGTAGGTGTGATCGAACCATCTGTAGTAATTTCCAAAGTTACTTTGTCGTACTTTGCATTCTGTCCGACACGTGTCGGTTCAGATAAGTAAGATACCTTCTCCACTGGTGTATAGATTGCATCTGTATAAATAGTACCCAGTGGCTGGTTCTGTGTCTGATACAAAGACTTGTTCGTATCAGCACTTACATAACCACGGCCCACACGAGCCTGCAGTTCCATTTCGAGAACGCCGTCCTCTTCCAGCGTACAGATGTAAAGATCTTTGCTCAGAATCTCTACGCCTTCCGGACAGATGATATCTGCGCCAGTCACTTCTCCAGGACCACGTTTTGAAATACGCAGTGTATATACTTCGTCATCCTGGATCTTAAGGATCAGTTTTTTGATATTAAGAATGATTGCTGTCACATCTTCTACAACCCCTGGGATTGCTGTAAATTCATGGTAGACACCATCCATTTTAATAGCGAAAACGGCAGCTCCCGGTAAAGAGGAGAGCAAAACACGTCTTAGTGCGTTACCAATCGTTGTACCGAATCCGCGCTCTAACGGTTCAAATACAAACTTTCCGTAGTTTTCTGATTCTACGTATTCTTTAACTTCAAAATTTGCACGTTCGAATTTTTGCATAAAATACCTCCTCAGCTAAGGTTATTAACCACGTGGTCGTTTTGGTGGACGACATCCGTTATGAGGGATTGGAGTTACATCATTGATCATAGTGATTTCCAATCCTGCTACCTGCAGTGCACGTACAGCAGCTTCACGTCCAGGACCAGGTCCCTTAACATTTACAGATACCTGCTTCATACCGTTGTCAATAGCAGCTTTACCTGCAGCTTCTCCAGCCATCTGTGCAGCATACGGAGTAGATTTACGAGAACCCTTGAAACCTAATGCTCCAGCACTAGACCATGCAACGGCATTTCCGCTCTCATCCGTAATAGTAACGATGGTGTTATTAAATGTTGAATGAATATGTGCACATCCGCGCGCAATATTCTTACGAACACGACGCTTGCGTGATGTGGTTTTTGTATTCTTTGCCATACTTTACTTCCTCCTATATCGTCCTATTTCTTCTTGTTCGCTACTGTGCGGCTAGGGCCTTTACGAGTACGAGCATTTGTCTTTGTACGCTGTCCGCGTACCGGAAGACCTTTACGATGACGAATACCACGATAGCATCCGATTTCCATCAGACGTTTGATGTTCAATGCAACTTCACGGCGCAGATCACCTTCTACTTTGATTGCGTCTACTTCTTTACGAATTGCATTTACCTGATCATCAGTCAGATCTTTTACGCGAATGTCTTCGCTGATTCCTGTTTTAGCCAGGATTTCTTCAGCAGTCGGACGACCGATACCATAAATATAAGTTAAAGATACTACAACACGCTTGTCACGTGGAATATCAACTCCTGCAATACGAGCCATATTGGTTTATACCTCCATTAGTTTCCTTGTCTTTGTTTATGTTTTGGATTTTCACAAATCACCATTACGCGACCTTTACGCTTAATGACACGACACTTGTCGCAGATTGGTTTGACAGATGGTCTTACTTTCATGTGTCTTCCTCCTTTTATTCACGACTATTTATGTCGGAATGTAATGCGCCCACGTGTTAAATCATATGGTGAGATCTCAACAGTAACACGATCACCTGGTAAAATGCGAATGTAATGCATGCGGATTTTACCAGAAACGTGAGCCAGTATTTCATGTCCGTTTGCTAATCTCACTTTGAACATTGCATTTGGCAGTGTATCGATGACTTCGCCATCGATTTCGATCACATCTTGCTTACCCATTCTCTGGATGTTCCTCCTTATTCAGTGTAGTGAGTATTTCATACCCATTGTTTGTTATTGCGATTGTATGTTCGAAATGTGCGGTTCTGCTTCCGTCTTTGGTAACAACACCCCAGCCATCCTTTAATACTCTCGTCTGTGGTCGGCCTGCTAGAACCATAGGTTCAACAGCAATTGTCATGCCCGGCTTTAACAGTACGCCGTGGCCCGCAGGACCGAAATTCGGAACCGCCGGATCTTCATGAACACTTTGTCCGACGCCATGACCTGTATAATCTCTTGGTATCGAGTAGCCATGTGCAAACACAAACTCACCGATTGCATGAGATATATCAGTTAAACGATTCCCTGCTTTGGCATATCTTAAACCTTCAAAAAGCGCTCCACGCGTTACATCTAAAAGTTTCTGATCAGCATCACTGATTGTTCCTACGCCATAAGTCCATGCGGAATCGCCATGGTAACCTTGATAACAGGCACCAATATCGACTGACACAATGTCCCCCTCCTGTAATACGGTATCATCGGGAATACCGTGGACCAAAAGGGAATTAATGGAAATACATGTAGCAGCAGGAAAGCCATACAGCCCTTTAAAGGACGGTGTGGCTCCCGCTTCAACAATTATTTTTTCACACAGGTCATTCAACTCTTTCGTTGTCATCCCTGCTTTGATATTGCTGCGGACGGCTTCATGGGCAAGTGCCACGATCCGCCCGGCTTCACGCATTTTCCTAAGTTCTTCGGCTGTCTTCAGACGAATCATTCTTTATTTCGTCTCCAGTGCAGCCTGCACGTCCTGCCATACCTTTTCGATAGGCTGATCAGCGTTGATATGCTGTACCAGACCTTTTTTGTCATAGTAAGCAAGCACAGGTTCTGTCTGTTTTGTATATTCATCCAAACGTACTTTCAGACTTTCTTCTGTATCATCTTTACGCTGATAGAGTTCACCGCCGCAAACGTCACAAACGCCTTCCTGCTTAGGGGCTTTTGTAACCAGGTGGTAAATCTCGCCACAGTTTTTGCATAAGCGACGCCCTGTGATGCGCCCTGCCAGAACAGAGAAGTCCAGTTCCATGGCAATGACTTTATCAATTGCCAGATCTGTTCCTTCGCTTAATGCATTAAACGCCTCGGCCTGATCCAGAGTTCTCGGGTAACCGTCCAGAAGGAATCCGTTTTTGCGGTCTTCCAGATTTTCAAGATAGCTTTTTACCATCTTGTTAGTTACTTCATCAGGCACAAGAAGCCCTTTATCCATATAACTTTTTGCCAACATTCCCAGCTCCGTCTTATTACCGATTTCGCTGCGGAAAATATCACCGGTAGAAATATGGTTGATATTGTACTTCTCTACGATTTTTGCGGACATTGTTCCTTTACCGGCACCAGGTCCGCCCATAATCAAAATATTCAATGTGTACACCTTCTTCTTTTTATTCAAAGAAACGCTTGTAGGATTTCTGTGTCATCTGTCCTTCAAGCTGTTTTACAGTTTCAAGCGCTACACCGACAACGATGATGATTCCGGTTCCGCCGATGCCCATTGAGCTAGGCAGGCTTGTGAACAGCGGAATTGCATGCGGGATGACAGCGATGAATGCCAGTCCGACAGAACCAAGAACAGTAATACGGCACAATACCTTATTTACATATTCTTTAGTTTCGTTACCTGGGCGAATGCCTGGGATATACGTTCCTGACTTACCCAGATTCTCTGCAATTTTAGCAGGATCGATCTGCAGCTTTGTGTAGAAGAATGTAAATAGAATAATCAATACAACATAAACACAAAGACTCCATCCGTTTTTCATTCCCAGAAAATAATTCATGCCATTGATGAAATCATTTGTCGGGAAGAAGCTTGCGATCTGAAGCGGTGCCATCATGATTGCATTAGCAAAGATAACAGGAATTACGCTTGCTGAATTTATCTTCAGCGGCAGGTAAGTCATATCTTTGCGACGATTCGTGATCGTGCTTGATGTGTACTGAATCGGAATCTTACGTTCAGCAAGATTCATGAATACTACAAATACGATGATCAGCAAGTAGCACAAAATATAAAGAGCAAAACTCAGAATTCCGCCAAATGCTGCACTTCCTGCATCTGCGCCTACCAGTGTCGTCCACATGGAAGAAATCTGGTTTGGCAGACGGCCGACGATACCGGCACAGATAATGATGGAAACACCATTACCGATTCCTTTCATTGAGATGCGGTCACCCAACCATAAAAGGAACATGCTTCCGGCTGTAAAGATCGTTGCAATATACAGGATCTTTGACATAGTGGCTCCGCCTTCGATCAGCGTAGAATACTGGTTAGAGAATCCCCAAACCAGGAACGCTGCCTGAACAAAGCCCAAAACAACAGCAAGATAACGCGTATAGCGGTCCAGCTGTTTACGGCCCTTCGCTCCGCTCTTCGCCAATTCAGTCAAAGGCGGAATGACATCCATTGAAAGAAGCTGAATAATAATTGATGCAGTAATATATGGCGTAACACCAAGTGCGAAGATAGAGAACTGTTCAAGTCCTCCACCTCCTAATAAGCTTATCATAGCGAACAGGGTGTTGTCACCTATTCCCTGCACTAAATCTGAAACATTTACACCTGGCACCGTAATTGCTGAACCAAAACGGAAGATAAAGAGTACCAGCAATGTGTATAAGATACGTTTTCTGATATCCTTATTTTTCAACATTGCGGTAAACTTAGCGATCATGTTAGATTACCTCTGCTTTTCCGCCTGCGTTCTCAATTGCTGCAACTGCGCTCTTGGAAAATTTGTTTGCCTTAACAGTCAGCTTCTTTTCCAGTTCACCTTCACCCAGGATCTTAATTCCATTGAGTTCTTTTTTTACCAAGCCGCATTCAATCAACAGTTCCGGAGTAACTTCTGTTCCGTCTTCGAAACGGTTCAAAGCTTCCAAATTAACAATAGCATACTCTTTACGAGCAAAGTTTGTGAAGCCGCGTTTAGGCAGACGTCTTGCTAATGGAGTCTGTCCACCTTCAAAGCCCAGACGAACTCCTCCGCCGCTTCTGGCTTTCTGACCTTTCTGACCACGGCCAGCAGTTTTTCCGTTACCTGAACCCTGTCCACGTCCGACACGATTACGAGTCTTGCGTGAACCCTCAGTATATTTCAATTCATGTAGTTTCATCTTCAATCCTCCTGTTAACCGCGAATTTCTTCAGGTTTTTTACCACGAAGGCGAGCAATTTCCTCTACTGTCTTCAGTTCCTGCAAAGCAGTGATTGTTGCACGAACCATGTTGATCGGTGTACGGCTTCCGATACATTTAGACAGGATATCACTGATACCAGCCAGCTCCAATACGGCACGAACTGGTCCACCAGCGATAACTCCGGTACCTTCTGCAGCCGGACGAAGGAATACTTCACCAGCACCGTAAGTTCCAGTAATTTCGTGAGGAATTGTTGTTCCAATGATCGGTACTCTGAACAGGTTCTTCTTTGCATCTTCTTCCGCTTTACGGATTGCATCAGGAACCTCATTTGCTTTACCTGTACCGAAACCGACACGGCCCTTTTTATCACCGATGACAACAAGAGCAGCGAAGCGGAAACGACGTCCACCTTTAACTACCTTTGTTACACGGTTGATCGTTACGACACGTGTTTCAAATTCTTTTTCGCGATCACGATCTCTTCTTGGTTTGCGTTCCATTCGCATGACCTCCCTTAAAATTTCAGGCCGGCTTCTCTAGCCGCCTCAGCTACAGCTTTTACACGTCCTGTGTAAATATATCCGCCGCGGTCAAAAACCACATTTGTAATATTCTTCTCCAGGGCACGCTCAGCAACCGCTTTACCGACTGCCTTAGCTGCTTCGATGTTTCCACCGTTTTCCAATTTCAGTTCAACGCTGCTTGCAGATACCAGCGTATTTCCGTTAACATCGTCAATGATCTGTACATGAATATGTGCATTTGAACGGAATACGTTCAGACGTGGGCATTCAGGTGTACCACTGATCTTTCTACGCACACGAACGTGACGACGCAGTCTTTCATCATTTCTAGATACTTTCTTAAGCATAGTACATGTTCTCCTTTCCCACTATTACTTCTTACCAGCTGTTTTACCTTCCTTACGACGGATGTGCTCATCTTTGTAACGAACACCTTTTCCTTTGTAAGGTTCAGGTTTGCGGCTAGCACGAACGTTTGCTGCATATTCACCAACCAGCTGCTTATCGATACCTGTGATCTCGATATCAGTTGCTGATGTACATTTTACTTCGATACCGTCTACGATATCGAACTCAACTGGGTGAGAGTAACCGATGTTCAATACCAGTTTCTTACCGCTGACCTGTGAACGGAAACCGATACCGACCAGCTGCAGTTCCTTTTTGAATCCTTCGCTTACACCCACAACCATGTTGTGAATCAAAGCACGAGTTGTACCATGTAACTGTTTTGTAGTTTTTTCATCGTTTGGACGAGTAACATTACAAATGTTTCCATCAACATTGATTCCCAATACTGGTGAAAACTGACGAGTCAGAGTTCCCTTAGGACCCTTGACAGTCACCTCATTGCCAGCAGCTACAGTTACTTCCACGCCTGCCGGAATGGTAATCGCTTTATTACCGATACGTGACATTCTTTTTTACCTCCGCTTATTACCACACGTAAGCGACTACTTCGCCGCCGACATGTTTTGCTTTTGCTTCTTTGTCTGTCATCAGACCGTGAGATGTTGAGATAATTGCAATTCCCAGTCCGTTCAGTACGCGAGGCATATTTTCAACCTTTGCGTAAACACGCAGACCTGGTTTAGAAATTCTCTTCAGACCGTTGATGACTTTTTCTTTGTTTGGTCCATATTTCAATGTGATCGTGATTGTTTTCATTCCTTCACCATCAACACTGTAATCTGTGATAAATCCTTCGTTTTTCAGGATCTTGGCAATTTCCACTTTTTCCTTGCTTGCAGGCATAGCTACTGATTCGTGACGTGCCTGCAGCCCGTTACGGATTCTTGTCAGCATGTCCGCGATTGGATCTGTCATAATCATGACTGTATTCCTCCTTTAATCTTACCAGCTGGCCTTTTTTACTCCAGGGATCTGACCTTTGTAAGCCAGTTCTCTAAAGCAAATACGGCACAGTTTGTATTTACGCAAAACTGAGTGAGGACGACCACAACGCTCGCAACGTGTGTACTCACGCACCTTGAATTTCTGAGGACGCTGCTGTTTATTGATCATTGCTTTTTTTGCCATATCTTAAAGTCCTCCTTATTTCTTGAAAGGCATTCCCATTTCAGTCAACAATGCCTTTGCTTCTTCGTTTGTCTTTGCAGTAGTAACGATAACTACGTCCATACCGCGAACTTTGTTAATCTTATCGTAATCGATTTCCGGGAAGATGATCTGCTCTTTGATACCCAGTGTATAGTTTCCGCGGCCATCGAATGAAGTATCGGATACACCACGGAAGTCACGTACGCGAGGCAGTGAGATGTTCATCAGCTTATCCAGGAAATCATACATTTTTTCACGGCGCAGGGTAACTTTGCATCCGATTGCCATACCTTCACGCAGTTTGAAGTTGGCGATAGATTTCTTTGCTTTTGTTACTACCGGAGCCTGTCCTGTGATTGCTGCCAGTTCTGCAACAGCTTCATCCAGAGCTTTTGAGTTAGCAATTGCATCACCAACACCCATATTGATTACGACTTTATCAATATATGGAACTTCCATCACTGATTTATAGTTGAACTGCTTCATCAGTGCTGGAACGACAGTTTCTTTATATTTCTGATTGAGACGGTTCATCGTTCAAACCCTCCTATTTCTTATCCTTGATGACAGCGCCGGTTTTCTTGTTGACGCGCACCTTCTCTGTGTTGCCTTTCTTGTCAGTTTCGAACTTGAATCCGACACGTCCGGCTTTCTTTGCCTTTTCATCATAGATCATTACGTTTGAAACATGAATTTTTGCTTCCTTCTCAACAATGCCGCCATCCGGGTTCTGCTGAGTCGGTTTCATGTGTTTCTTAACAACGTTGACACCTTCTACGATGATGCGGTTTTCTTTTGGAAAACAAGCTAATACTTCACCGACAGTATCCTTATAAGCACCTGTAATGACCTGTACCTTATCGCCTTTTTTGATTTTCACGTGCGACACCTCCTTACAGCACTTCCGGTGCCAAAGACACGATCTTCATAAAGTCTTTGTCACGCAGTTCACGAGCCACAGGACCGAAAATACGAGTTCCACGCGGCGTTTTATCATCCTTGATCAATACGACAGCATTGTCATCGAAACGGATGTAAGTACCGTTCTCACGGCGAACACCGCGTTTTGTACGAACGATAACTCCCTTAACAACATCGCCCTTTTTCACAGTTCCGCCTGGAGTTGCCTGCTTAACTGTGCAAACGACGATATCGCCGATGTTTGAAAATTTACGAACGCTTCCGCCCAGACAACGAATAACCAGCACTTCTTTTGCACCAGTGTTGTCAGCGACGCGCAATCTACTTTCATTTTGAATCATGAGCTTAACCTCCCAGCGTCCTACTTCACTGCTTTTTCAACAATCTCTAACAGACGGAAACGTTTTGTAGCAGACAATGGACGTGTTTCCATAATTACTACTGTATCTCCGAGTCTAGCTTCATTGTTTTCATCATGAGCTTTGAATTTCTTAGAATATTTTACACGCTTTCCGTAAAGCGGATGTGTTTTCTTAGTATCGATTCTTACTGTGATTGTCTTATCCATTTTATCGGATACTACAGTACCACGGTAAACCTTACGGTTAGATCTTTCCATCGCTTAACTGACCTCCTTATTCCTGAGCTCCGAGCTCACGCTCGCTCATTACTGTCTTAATGCGAGCAATCGTCTTTTTAACAGTCTTAATGCGAGCTGTGTTCTCTAACTGCCCGGTAGCCTGCTGGAAACGAAGATTAAAAGGTTCATCTTTAAGCGTTTCGATCTCTTGCAGTAATTCAGTATTGCTTTTTTCTCTGATCTCTTTCGCTGTCATCTTACTTCACTTCTCCTTTTCTAACAAATTTGCATTTTACCGGCAGCTTATGGCTGGCCAGACGGAATGCCTCACGTGCGATTTCTTCACTGACACCGCCGATTTCAAACATTACACGACCCGGTTTTACTACTGCTACCCATCCTTCAGGTGCACCTTTACCGGAACCCATACGTACTTCCAACGGCTTCTTTGTACGAGCCAGATGAGGGAAGATGCGGATCCAAACCTGACCGCCACGTTTCATATAACGAGTCATCGCGATACGGGCAGCCTCGATCTGACGGTTAGATACATAATTTCCGCTTTCTGCTACCAGACCGAATTCACCGAAGCTTACTTCACGACCTGCTTTTGAGCGGCCTTCGTAGCTCAGACGGTGAGGACGTCTGTATTTTGTTCTTTTAGGCATTAACATGGTTTGTTACCTCCTTAAGCATTTTCAGCCGGAGCTTCTGTTTTAGCTTCAGCTTTTACTTCTGCTTTCTGGTTTGCACCGCCACGAGATGGACGTGGACGGCGGTTATTGCGGCGACGGCGATCCGGTGAGTTCTTTGGAGCTTCCGGTTCTTTTACCATTTCACCAGGCAATACTTCACCACGGCAGATCCATACTTTTACACCCAGGCGTCCGTAAGTTGTAGACGCTTCTTCCCAAGCGTAATCAATATCAGCACGCAGTGTGTGCAGAGGTACGACACCTTCGCTGTAACCCTCAGTACGAGCCATATCAGCTCCACCAAGACGTCCGCTGACAGCAGTCTTGATACCTTTTGCACCGGCACGCATTGTTCTCTGAATTGCTTTCTTCTGTGCAGTACGGAAAGATGCACGCTGTTCCAGCTGATCAGCGATGCTTCTTGCAACCAGACGTGCATCCAGATCAGGGTTTGCAATTTCAACCACATTCAGATATACATGCTTACCTGTCATTTTCTCTAATTTCTTTTTCAGTGTTTCGATGTTTTCACCGTTTGTACCGATGACAACACCAGGACGAGCAGTGCGGATCATGATCGTAACACGATTCTTGGAACGCTCGATTTCAACTCTTGATACAGAAGCATGTTTGCATTCCTTCATCAAGAATTCACGAATCTTAACATCTTCTAACAGCAGATCTGCATAATCTTTATCTGCATACCATCTTGATTCCCAGTCGCGGATAACGCCGACACGGAATCCGATCGGGCTAACTTTCTGTCCCATGAGCTACCTCCTTAATCACGTTCGTCAACCACTACTGTAATGTGGCTGGTACGTTTGTGGATCGCACTTGCAGATCCTTTTGCACGTGGCATGAAACGCTTCAATGTAACGCCTTCGTTTGCATAGCAAGCTTTAACGTACAGTTTTGTTTCATCCATATCATTATTGTTTACGGCATTTGCTACCGCTGATTTTAATACTTTACCAACTGCCTCAGCTGCAACGTTCGGTGTGAATTTGCAGATAGCAGCTGCTTCATCAACATTCTTCCCGCGGATCAGATCCAACACAAGACGAGCTTTTCTAGGCGGGATGCGAAGAGTTTTTGCTGTTGCTTTTACTTCCATGTTTTCTCCTCCTATCGTTTCGCTTTCTTATCATCAGATCCATGACCTGTGTATTTACGTGTAGGAACGAACTCACCAAGTTTGTGTCCTACCATATCTTCAGTTACATATACTGGAATGTGTTCTTTTCCATTGTAAACGGCAAACGTATGCTCAACGAACTGCGGGAAAATAGTTGAACGGCGTGACCAAGTTTTAATTACTTCTTTTTTATTAGCAGCGTTCAGGGCTTCCACTTTTTTCATCAAATGGTCATCACAGAACGGGCCTTTTTTCAAACTACGACTCATTTTCTCATATCCTCCTTTGCCTATTTGCCATTGCGACGGCGAACGATCAGCTTGTCAGAAGCTTTCTTCGTCTTACGAGTTTTAACACCCATTGCTTTCTTGCCCCAAGGTGTCATAGGTGATTTACGTCCGATTGGAGTACGTCCTTCACCACCACCATGAGGGTGATCGTTAGGGTTCATAACAGAACCGCGAACGGTAGGACGAATACCTTTCCAACGATTACGTCCAGCCTTACCGATGTTTACCAGGCTGTGGTCTTCGTTACCAACAACACCAACTGTTGCACGGCAGTTAGACAAAATTTTACGAACTTCTCCAGAAGACAAACGTACAGTTACATATTTGTCTTCGATACCCAGGATCTGAGCAGAGCATCCTGCAGAACGTGCCAGCTGTCCTCCTTTGCCAGGTTTCAGCTCAACGTTATGGATGAATGTACCTTCCGGCATATCTCTCATTTCCAGGCAGTTACCAACTTTGATGTCAGCGTCTTTACCAGAAACAACTTTTGTTCCTACTGTCAATCCCTTTGGAGCCAGGATGTAACGTTTTTCACCATCTGCATAGTTCAGCAATGCGATGTTTGCAGAACGGTTCGGATCGTATTCGATCGTAGCTACCTTTGCAGGGATACCGTCTTTATCACGTTTGAAGTCGATCAAACGGTAGTTACGTTTGTGACCTCCGCCCTGATGACGAGTCGTGATGCGACCGTTGTTATTTCTTCCGCCTTTGCTCTTCAGCGGAACGATCAATGATTTCTCAGGTTTATTTGTTGTGATCTCTTCAAATGTAAGAGATGACATTCCACGACGTCCAGGCGTCGTCGGTTTATACTTCTTAATAGGCATGAACCTTATCCTCCTTACGCATGTTTATTCAGGAAATAGCGCGGTCTTCCTGATGATTACTTCTCGTTCTTCTCTCCGAACAGATCGATTTCCTGTCCGGCTTTGATCTTCACGATTGCCTTGCGAATAGCCTTTGTCTTACCAACATAACGGCCTACGCGTTTTGTTTTCGGCTTCACGTTGATGATGTTTACTTTTTCAACATCAACACCGAAGATTGCTTTAACCGCCTGAGCGATCTGAACTTTGTTTGTCCCTTTCGCAACCTCGAAAGTTATCTTGTTGTCAGCATCCATATATCTCATTGATTTCTCAGTGATGATTGGACGAATAATAATATCTCTGTAGTTATTCATTATCCTAATGCCTCCTCAACATCTCTTACCGCAGCCTGTGTAAATACGATCTGATTTGCATTCATAATATCAAATACATTGATACGCTCAGCTGTCAGCATCATCATTGTAGGGATGTTGCGCATAGACAACATTGCATTCGTATAGTCTTCGCTTTCAGAAACCACGAACAGTGTTTTCTTAGGAGCGTTGATTGCTGCAATTATCTGATCGAATGTCTTTGTCTTAGGAGCTTCGATTGCAAACTGATCCAAAACGCTCATTGCATTTTCGTTTACTTTCTCGCTCAGAACTGACTTCAGCGCCAGACGGCGAACCTTGCGGTTCAAACGATAGCCATAATCACGTGGCTTAGGTCCGAATACAGTTCCTCCGCCTCTCCACTGAGTAGCACGGATGCTTCCCTGACGAGCACGGCCTGTACCTTTCTGACGCCAAGGCTTGCGGCCTCCGCCGCTTACTTCGCTGCGTCCTTTTGTGCAGTGAGTACCCTGACGACGGCTTGCCAACTGCATAACAACTGCGTCGTACATACACTGCTGATTTGGTTCGATACCAAAAATTTCATCTTTCAGCTCTACAGAGCCTACTACTTTACCTTCCTGGTTGATTACATCCATCTTAGGCATCTTTTATTCCTCCTCTGCTTTTGTATAGTCTACTAAAGTTACAGGAGCTTTGTTTCCTTTTGAACATTTAGCAGTGCGTACCATTACCATTCCACGTTTAGGTCCTGGCACATTTCCTTTGATCAACAGGTAGTTGTTTTCTGCATCCACCTTGATGACTGTCAGGTTCTGGTTTGTTGTTCTGTATCCGCCTTCCTGACCGGCCATGATCGTACCCTTCAGGATACGTCCCTGACGGGAAGTGATACCGTTAGTTGCTAATGAACCGATGTGGCGGATGTTCTTGGAACCACCGTGTGATTTAGGTCCCTGATGAGCATTGTTACGAACGATCGTACCGTTGTAACCTTTACCCTTGCTTGTACCGATTACGTCAACTGTTTCTCCAGCTTCGAAAATATCAACTTTTACTGTATCGCCGACATTCAGCTCCAGTTCGCAATCGCGAATCTCTTTTACAAAGCGCTTTGGAGCAGTGTTTGCTTTTTTCGCATGTCCGACGTTAGCTTTTGTTGCACGTCTTTCCTTCACATCTTCAAAACCAAGCTGAACTGCTTCATAACCGTCATTTTCGACTGTCTTTTTCTGCAGCACAACGTTTGGTGTTGCTTCTACTACAGTAACAGGAATCAGTACTCCATCTTCTGTGAAGACCTGAGTCATTCCCAATTTACGTCCTAAAATTCCTTTCATGCTGTGCACCTCCATTAAAGCTTAATTTCGATGTCAACACCGCTTGGCAGCTCTAAACGGCTCAGGGAGTCGATTGTTTCTGCACTCGGTCCGACGATCTCAATCAAACGCTTATGAGTTCTGATCTCGAACTGTTCACGAGAATCTTTATACTTGTGTACCGCACGCAGGATTGTAACAACCTGCTTTTCAGTTGGAAGAGGTACCGGTCCAACAATTTTCTTAGCACCGTGAGCTTGTGCCGCCTGCACGATCTTTTCTGCAGATGCATCCAAGATTCTGTGCTCGTAAGCTTTTAAACGAATTCTTACGCTGTTTTTTGCCATGAATAAATCTCCTTTCGTCTATATCCTGATAGACTCGCTCGATGCGAATTCCCCGCCCACCATATCATGACAACGCCTTTCAGTGGGTCGGCAACCTCGCACGTCCTCGCGGTCGCTCGTATATTGTATCAGAAGAAATACCTTAATGCAAGCCTTATTTCTCTTTATTTATCAACTTTTTTGACTTTTTTTCGCATCGTCGGCAACGGTTTGAAACATGCCCTTAGGGCCTGTTTTAGAAAGCGGTTTCAATATTTATCATCATTATTTTCTGTTCATTTTTCTATTATTTTCATCTATTTCGAATGCTGTTTTTAAAAAAAAGATGACCGTTCCCCTTATGAGCTTCTCATAAAGAAACAGTCATCTTTAAAGCTTTACTTCTCTATTGCCTTTTTACGATATATTTTCTTCGTCACAAAATATGCGATTACCAAGAGCAAGTAAGAAACATCAAAGTTTCCTCTTACCAATATCTTGACCAGCAAGCAGAGAACCAATGTAATAATGTCAATGCTCAGAAAGATCGCTTTTCTTTCATCCTGTTTGATGATCCGCCAGCGGATCTGATAATTTCGCACAGCCAGAACGATGGCAAGCGCCGCCGCGATCAAATCGATACTGAAGTTAATCAGATAATGTCCGGTCAAAAGATTTTTAAAGAACAGCAGAAGAATGCAGACTGTAAACACAAGCCAGATTCCCGAAATTGTCAGTTTTTCGTAATTCTGCTGTGCGATCTTTTCTTTCATCTTCTGAAACAGCTGACCTTTGCTCATCTTTGTTATAGCTGTTCGATAATTTTTTTCCTTGCTGATGATCAACGATGGCTTTTTCTTCTTCGCCATTCCTTCCTGCAACTGTTCGATTGCGATATTCGCAATGATATTCACCTGCTCATCGCTTAAGGATTCTCTGAGCAATGCATCACGAAAATCAAAAAACGCCTCTGTATATTCCGCATCCATTTTTTTTACAAGATGCATGTTGTCGATATGAACACTGCGTCCCTTCTTTTTTTTCTTTAATAATGCCATTGTTATTCCTGAACCTCAATCATGTCACTGTCAGTAATGTGAAGATTGATGTTATAGAATTTCTGCAGCGCCTTTACCATATACGCAGTATCCTTGATGCCGGCTGTTTCATATGCTGAATGCATCGCAAGCTGCGGCAGACCGATATCCACTGTATGCAAAGACACATGCTGGTTAGACAGATTTCCCAGTGTGCTTCCGCCTACCATATCGGAACGATTGGCGAAACGCTGTACCGGCACATCAGCGCGGCCGCAGATATCGCTGAATACTGCGGAACTGATGCCGTCTGTTGTATATTTCTGGTTAGCACTATATTTTACAACGATACCCTGATTCATATATGTGCAGTTGTTTGCATCTGTTTTTTCAGGATGGTTCGGATGAACTGCATGAGCATTGTCACATGAAACCATGAAGCTCTTTGCGACTGCACGGCAGAGCTCCTCTTTTGTAAATCCGAGATTTTCGTTGATGCGGTTCAATACATCGCTCAGGAACGTAGAAAGTGCTCCCTGTTTTGTTCCGGACCCGACTTCTTCGTTGTCAAAGCATGCATAAACATTGATGCCGTGTGCATTTTTTCCTGTCAGCATTGCTTTTAAAGAAGTAAAGGCACACTGAAGGTCATCCAGCTGAGGGCTTGAGATAAATTCCTCTTTCATTCCCCAGATGCTTGGCTGCATGCGATTTACCAAGAACAGGTCTGTTCCCATGATATCTTCACGGCTGCATCCGAGCTCTTCAGCGATCAGACGATAGAAATCGCCGTCCTCGCATTCACCGGCTGAGAACAATGGCAGCATATCAACCTGTTTATTAAACGCCATTCCGTCATTCACATTACGCTGCATGTGAATTGCAACATTCGGAATCAAAACCAGATCACGGTCAAATGAAACCAGTTTTGTTACCAAAGCATTGCCTTCTTTGACCAGAACACGGCCGGCAATGCTCAATGGGCGATCCATCCACGTAGAGCAGATCATTCCGCCGTATCCTTCTGTGTTCAGCTGAATATAGCCGCCCTTTCCTTTCAGTTCAGCGTTTTCCTTAATTTTGAATGTCGGAGAATCACTGTGAGAAGCTGCAATCTGGAAATGATAGTCATCAAGCTCTTTTCCGATCGAAAATGCAATTACACTGGAACCGTTGCGTGTCGTAAAGTATTTTCCGCCTGTCTGCAGATTCCAAGCTTCACATTCTTTCAGTTCCTGATAACCGGCTTCTTTCAGCATGGAACGAATCGTATCCACCGCATGGAAGCAGGTCGGGCTCTTTCTGATAAAAGACAGTAATTCCTCTGATATTTGTTTGTACATAATGTATACCTCCATAAAACCTTTTTAAGTATAGCATATTTCTTTTTCTTTTTTAACAACAACACATTTCTGTTTTTTCCTGTATAAAAAGAAGCTTCACAGGGAAGCTTCTTTCAATTACAGATTATGCTTTTTTTGCATCCTCGTTCTTTTTGATGATTGGCAGAATCAGACCCAGAGCAGTCAAAACGATCGGTGTAACAATGTTCAGAACAACTGTCAGCGGGTTATCAGAGTACATCTTCAGGATACAGCAGAATGCTGTAACCAGGAAGCACCATACACCTGCAGCAAGAGCAAATTTCTGATTCTTAGTGAAACGGTATTCTGCAGAGAATTTGTCGCCTGCTTTACGCAATGCGATATAAGCAGCAAATACCCACAGGTAACGCAGAGGCATGCACACAGCGTTCAGGTCTGTCAGCTGTTTCAGGATGCCGGCAGCACTTGAACCCAGTGACTGTACGACGATGATCGCACCAGACAGGATAACGACCATCCAGATACCGTTGATATATGCATCGTATTTGTTTTTCTTCAGCAGACCTGAAGGGATGAATTCACGTGCCTGCTCGTTGTCCAGCAGCATTCGCAGCGGAGCATCGATGCTCAGTACCAGCGTAGAGAACTGACCGATCGCGTTGCAGATAGAGTAAATGATCTTCAGAGAGTTTCCGATACCATAGTAAGCACCCAGTCTCTCGAATGCCCAGTAAGCACCGTTTGCAATATATGTATCGCGATCTGCGTTTACCAGGTTTACATCAAACATCATACCCATTGCAATCGTACCCAGGATCGCGCAGACCATGACCATGATTGCCAGAGCAATCATTCCTTTAGGGAATCCTTTTGCAGGATCTTTTACCTTATTTACATAAGGAGAGATCTTCTCGCATCCACCAACGGCGAATACCAGGATACCCAGAGATGTAAAGTAGTTCAGATTGAACTGAGGAATAATGTTATCCCAGCTGAAATCCAGTGACTGGAATCCACCGTTTGGATTAATAGCCGGAGCAGCAAACATCATAACAATGTAAAGGATTGACATAACAAACATTGATGAACCAGCCAGTGTTGTCAGCTTTTTCAACGGATTCAGACCGCGGCTTGCAACCCAGCAGAAGAACAGGAATACGACCATTGTCGCAGCCTGAACTACCAATGTATCCAGACTGTCATACCAGTCAGTTCCTGCAGGCATGAATGCCCAGCTTGTAGCCTGAGACAATGCTTTCAAACCACCACTTGCCTTGCTGGCAATGTATGTAATATGGCATGCCCAGTATGTCCATCCGGCATAGTAAGCAAATTTAGGACCGATTGTCTCGTGGATCCAAGAGCTTACACCGCCTCCTGAGTCTTTAAATGCTGATCCCAATTCCCCTACCATCAATGCATATGGTACGAAGTACAGAGCAAACATCATGACCCAGCTGAATATAACCTGAATACCGTTAAAGTACATGTAACCATTAACGACATTTCCAAAGCCCCATACAGTTGAGAACGCCATGAACGCCAGGTTATACCAAAGAATCTTCTTTGTTTCCATAAAAACCTCCCTATTAGCGAAATACAGAAAAATTATACCATAGTTTACTGAGTTTGTACTACAATTCTACGATATTTGTAGTAAAATGATGGAATTTGTCGAACAGTTGAATAAACATCGTGAACAAATCCACACTATTTGTGAAAGGAGTATGACCATGAGCAAAAAAATGAAATTGACGCCAAAGGATGTTCTTTATATCAGCGACGTTTTAAATCAGCTCAGCAGTTATAATGCCGAGCTAAGCGATGACTTAAGCAATGTAAAGGACAAGGCACTCAAAAAATCCATCAACAGTATTACGGAGGGATTCAGCGAACAGTTTAATTCATTCAAAACGATCCTGAAGGAGGCCGGCAAATGATGAAGGAAAAAGACATAGCCATGAACGCTTTGCTTGCCTGCCGTCATATGGCTGATCTATTGCATACGTTTGGCTGCGAGGCAAGCACCGACATCCTTGCAGACGTTCAGTCAGCTTACCAGTGTGTTACTCAGCTGCAGCATGACACATATGATATGATGGTCAAAAATGATTGGATGCAGGTTGAGTACGAAACAAAATCCAAGCTTGAAAAAGCCTATGGAAAGTTTAAATCCGTAGATTGCTGAGCGCAGCAGTCATAATAGAAAAGACAGGTTGCTTATCATGAGCACCTGTCTTTTTTCGCATTCTTTCCGACTGTATAAAAAAGCAGATATGATTCTTCATATCTGCTATATTACCATCAATTACTCGATGATTTCAGTTACGTTACCAGCACCTACAGTACGTCCACCCTCACGGATAGAGAATTTTGTACCGTTTTCGATAGCGATTGGAGCGATCAGTTCAACTGTCATTTCAACGTTATCGCCTGGCATAACCATGTCAGTTCCTTCTGGCAGAGTGATAACACCTGTTACGTCAGTTGTACGGAAGTAGAACTGAGGACGGTAGTTAGAAACGAATGGAGTATGACGTCCACCTTCTTCTTTGCTCAGAACGTAAACCTGTGCTTTAAATTTTGTGTGTGGGTGTACTGAACCAACTTTAGCCAATACCTGTCCACGCTGAATTTCATCACGGTTTACACCACGCAGCAATGCACCGATGTTGTCACCAGCTTCTGCGAAGTCCAGCTGTTTACGGAACATTTCCAGACCTGTGATAACTGTTTTACGAGTTTCACGGATACCAACGATTTCAACTTCTTCACCCATGTTTACAACACCACGTTCAACACGGCCAGTTGCTACTGTACCACGTCCTGTGATAGTCATAACGTCTTCTACAGACATCAGGAACGGTTTGTCAGTTTCACGAGTTGGCTCAGGGATGTATTCGTCAACTGCGTTCATCAGTTCTTCGATAGCACCTACATACTTAGGATCGCCTTCCAGAGCTTTCAATGCAGAACCACGGATAACTGGAGCGTTGTCTCCGTCGAATCCGTATTCGCTCAGCAGTTCACGTACTTCCATTTCTACCAGGTCGATCAGTTCTTCGTCATCAACCATATCGCACTTGTTCAGGAATACTACGATGTAAGGAACACCTACCTGACGAGCAAGCAGGATGTGCTCACGAGTCTGAGGCATAGGTCCATCAGAAGCAGCTACTACCAGGATAGCACCATCCATCTGAGCAGCACCTGTAATCATGTTCTTAACGTAGTCAGCGTGACCTGGGCAGTCAACGTGTGCATAGTGACGTTTTTCTGTCTGGTACTCAACGTGTGCAGTGTTGATTGTGATACCACGTTCTTTTTCTTCTGGCGCACCATCAATCTGGTCGTATGCCATTGCTTTTGCAGCACCTTTAGCAGCC
>JABLTO010049952.1_pt1 | contig 32993 bp, 22 predicted proteins | sample 7160091 | NCBI WGS metagenome assembly JABLTO01 (sample SAMN14651225, study PRJNA627086) | human gut metagenome | isolation source: feces | host: Homo sapiens
AACAAAGCCGCTGATTTATCAGCAGCGGGGGGGAGGTTCAAAGCCCTCTCACTCTATTAGCCGTTGAAAACACCGTTTGCACCAAACTTTTTTGTCATCTCAGCATCTTTTTCAATTTCTGCAAGATACGGATCTTTCGATTATGGATCGTCATTCGATGGACACCCATCATTTCTTCCAGCTCACGCTCGGAGCGCTCGTCGAAAAACAGCGCATGGATCAGAGCCCGTTCTTCTTCGCTCAACTGATCCAGTGCGGCCCGCAAACGGCATAAATCGTCTTTCTTGATCACGGCATCCTCGACGCCTTCAGCATCGTCCGCAAACTGGCACTTTGCAGAATATACGAGTCGCTCCAGCGAATCCTCTTTACTGGGAACATAACTCTCCGCACCATTCTCGGCATTTTTCCTGCGCTGTTCGCTTTTCAGATCCACCTCCATGTATTTCATCTTGCGGTCGCTTTTCTTTAAGACTTCCAACACATCCGGACGCTCTTTTAAGCAGGGATATATCTTCAAATAATCGACCCGATATGGGTCATTGTGATACGACATCTTCTGTCCTCCGTTTCATCATTTTGAAAATTTCACAAACGATGAAGCGGAGGGCCTCGGCATCTCTCACAGGCAAAAGACCAGCAAAATAAAACGCTCATTCAGTTCCTTTCTGGAACCAAATGAGCGAAAAAGCCGCTTGATCTGCCTTCACCACCATGGCCGCATTGATTCGTCTCACTCTCTTTGAGAGCAAGGACTGCAAATCAAGCGACACATGGGAAGGTCACGCATCAAGCGGCTCCGGGGTACAAACTTGGATATTCAATTTTTAGTTGTCACGGACCAGGCGTTTAATACACGCCGTTACATCTTAGAATCGGTTAAGTCGAAATGCCACCGGCGGGAAAAACACCTGCTCTCCGCAATGGGGACATTTCACATAAACTGCGCCGTGATTTCCTTTACACAGGATCTCTAATTTGTTCTGGCAATACGGGCAAATTCTCGCCATTGTAATATGACTGGAATACTGTTTTTTCAATTCCTGCTGCTCTGTCTGTATGCAGGAATAGCGTTGTGGATCAAGTTCCCTTACATTGATCTTTGCCATACTTACTCCCTGCCATATCAGGCGATCTCATTTTTCTCCGGAAATATATCTACCAATGCATACGGGTCATACAAATCGTTTCTCCCTACCAAACCGAGTTGGGATAATCTTATAGTCAGTGCTGTTTTGGACACACCGAGCCGCTTTGCGGCCTCCGAAAAACGCTCATAGTCTTTGCGTGCGTATATGCGATTCAGCACGCTGATACCATCTTTCAGGCCAACATCTGCCATGTGGCGATATACCAGCTCCTTTGGCAAAAGAAGATATGAAGTCAGCACATTGGTCTGCCACTCCTCCCAATCAAGAACAGGGTATTGCGTATGTTCATCTGTCATGCGAAATACGCAGCGAGGAGTTTGCGCCTCATATTCTTCCGGATACAGCATCCAAAACAGTTGATGCGCTGCTTCGTGCATCATAGTAAAGTTCAAACGGCCAATCTGATTTTCTGCCACAAGGCTCTGATCAATGAAGGCCGTTTTCCCATCTAATTCATAGTCGAGCCTTGTGCCATCCCTTTGGGGGATCGTTATGATCACTCCCGATGTCGCCGTAAGGCCGATGGCATCATGTGCTTCACTGATATCTGCAAAGGTAAATTGCAGGCCACACATCTTCTCTGCAAAATCTGCCGGATCAATATGATCGACCTTTTGAGGGACTTTTTTTAGGTAATCACGAAGCAATCTACGGGAAATGTGTTCGATGTCTTTCCGTGAAAGCCAGAGCATCTACCTGCGCCCCTTTCTATTCCAATGCGTCTGCAAATTAGAACATTTGTTTGTTTCTTGTTAGAAAGTATAGCACGCCTACTAATCTATGTCAAGTGAAATAAATCAATCGTATTTTGTACAGAAAATAATCACCATTTCCTTCGCATTATCATTACCCCAGCTGGTGGTGAGTGGAGGTATTGATTTGGCATTTTTAATAATGATAGTAACAACTCCCTCATTGACTCCAATCACTTTTCCCCGTGCAATTGTATCAGTAATCCTAACGCCAGATAAGCTATTTGTTTTTCTTACCATTTCAACCTTCGCTCTCGACGGAATTGTAACAACTAAGCTATCCCCAACTTTTGGAGTTTTACTAATATCCCCAATTCTAATCACAAACTTATCATTAGAGGCCGAAACAATTTTTGCTTGCAATTTTTTCCGTTTTTCCATTTCTACTTCTCCTTATGTCATTAAGTCTGAAATATCAGAAAATCTAACAGTATCCTCGATAAAATATCTTCAAGACGAATACAGACACGGACAACCCGCAAGAGGTTGCCACGATGGACGAGAGCAAGAAGTAGATCCTCTCGGACATCTTTTGGGAGATGAACTCCATATCCTCCCGCAGTGAAAGCCACTCGGAAACGGAAATTACCGAAACGGACGATGGAAACGGCAACATCGTTCAGACGGAAACGACAGTCACAAAAATAATGCTTTATATCACCGTTTCTCATTTGACGGTGGATGAGATGGCTGACTTGTACGGCTTTGACGCAGAACAGCGGGAGTATCTTGCCGAGCTTCTCAAGGACAAAAACAATTCCCTTTGGGCGGCGGTACTTTACGGTATCCGATACAGTGACGATCAGATAGTCACCGTGGCGCTTTCACAGGTCGGCAATGTGGGCGGCGAGCCGTATTGGTCTTGGTACGGCTTCGGAAGCCGTGTGGAATGGTGTGCTTGTTTTGTAAGCTGGTGCGCCGATCAGTGCGGCTATATCGAGACGGGCGTTTGTCCGAAATTTGCTGGATGTGAAAATGGTGTGCAGTGGTTTCGGGAGCGTGGATAGTGGATTGACGGTTCTGCTGAGCCTGTCCCCGGCATGATCATCTTCTTCGATTGGGATAACAAGGGCGGCTCCGGTTCCCAGGACGGAGCGGCAGATCATGCGGGTATTGTCCAGAAGGTGGAGAACGGTATTATCTACGCCGTCGAGGGCAATTCCGGAAACCTTTGCCGGGTGAACCGCTATCCTATAGGGCAGTATGAAATCATGGGCTACGGCATTCTGCGCCCATAGCAGTAAAAAAGTGGTGTCGCCCTAACGGTGACACCACTTTTATCACATATCGGCGCAGCAAACGAATTGACGACAACATGCCAAACAGTATAATGAATTTGTAATGAACCTTGTGGGAATGAGAAGCGATTGCCTTTCGTAAATTTATCCCATTTGCGATAGAGTCGTCAAAAGCTGCTGGTATCGGGGTGCTTCCGGATGATCTGACGGAGACGGTGACGGCGAACAGTCCGGGTCCAACACCGGTGCAAGGAAGCAAATACTCTGAATTACCCGCATTTTGTGCTCCAAGGACGAGTGAACATAGACCTGGAGTGTCGTGCGGACATCTGTATGACCAAGCATCTCGCTCAGGCTCTTGACATCGACTCCACGCTCCACGCATCGGGAGGCATAGGTGTGCCTCAACACATGGAAATTTCGATATGGAATACCCGTCGCCTTTAGCAAGACCTGGTATTGGTATTGTAGTGTCCGTGGCTCCATAGGCACATTTTTCCCGGTCAAGAGGTATTTTTCTCCATCAGGATGAGACTGAACAGCCTTTTTCAGGAGGGTGGCCATGTCCAGCGGCAGGGGGATGGTACGATGAGCACTGTTGCTTTTGGGCGGCAGTACGGCCAGACGAGTGCGATCCCCGCTGCGGATACGCTGCACGGTTTTGGTGACATGGATTACCCCGTTTTGTAGGTCAATATCCTTATATTGTAGGGCGCACAGCTCTCCAAGGCGTAAGCCGGTGTTTAGCGTCAGCAAAATAGCGATCCCAGTGGTCGTCGGCTCAACTACAATCTTCTGTGCCAATCGCTGGACTTCATCCGGGCAGAATATGTCAATCTGTTTTCTCCGATATGCTGGCAACTCCACAGTCAGGCCCGGACAGGAACAGCCTGCTTTTGGGGCGCTGTATTTCAGAATGGATTTCAATAACACCCCCACATCTCTGGCGCTTTTTCCGGAAAGACCATTTTTCTGAAGACGGCGAAGAAAATCGGAAATCTGATTCGCCGTCAGTTGGCATACAAGCACCGCTCCCAAAGCGGGCAGAATATAGTGTTCCAGCATATAGGCATATCGGGCAAGCGTGGACTGCTTCAATTTATCCTGTTTGTCCGCAAGAAACCGCTCCGCAGCCTGATTCAGCGTGAGTGAGGAAGTTTTCGCCGGCAGTTCTTGAAGGGATTCCAGGCGCTGCTGCCGTTTTGCACGGCACTCCCGATAACTCCTGGCATAAACATAGCCGTACTCGGCACGGCCGGAGGACGAGCGTCCCCGGATATACCGCCCCTCCCAGCGTCCATCCTTACGCTTGTAAATATTTTCTCCACGCCTTGGCATATTGATTTCCTCCTTGACGATGTTTTTGACGGCGTATTTTACTAACATTTTAATTTTGATCGATATGGCTCTGCAAAAATGCGGGTGAATTGGGTGCGATCAATGTATACATTTGTGATTTGTGTGCGAATTTTGCTAAATAACCGCATTTCAGGCATTGACAAGCGACAAAAAGGCCGATATAATGTAGATGGTTAAAGAGGAGTTTGCTTCGCAAATGGGATAAATTCACGAAAGCCCATTTCCGGAGGATCTATTGTAGTATTCCCTTAACAAACAAAGTGATACTGGAAAACAGAATAATCGAGTCCGATGATGCTGCACGGCGGTCATCCGAGCTGGAAACAGCCAGGTGATTGCCCTGAAGGAAAGGGGTGCGATTCCCCATGCGGTCGGCACTGTAAGCGCAAGGATATGATCGAGGCGGGAAACCACTGGGACGAAAGTCCGTCATTGCGAGAAAATCGTGAGAAGACAGATCATAAACGCAGAGAGTATCTCATGGCGCAAGTCAGTAGAATTGTGTAGTTAGGACTCAAAGGCAGCGGGCGCTCTCTCCGTGGTGCTGATATGGCAGAAGTGTACGCTGATGACCCGGTATGGGTTTATCAGCGCTTTTTTTGTCATGAATCATTAAGGAGGTGTGCCCATGGGTAAAGTAGCAGGTGCGCAAAATTTTGACGGAGCGAATTGGTACGAGCAGCACATTGCCAAAAGAACACGGGATGCATTGGCTGAGCAGGACCGCGCTTTTGCGGAAAAACACGCAGGCGACAGCCTGGATCAGCTGGCGGCCTATCTCCGGCGCTGCGCCGGACATTGGGGAAAGTCCCCTGCCCCCATCGAGATCGTCGGTGGCAGTTACATCGCAGAGCGCTTTGGCGATTGGAAAGATGCGCTGAGAGCCGCCCACTTGAATCCTATATACAAAAAACCCCGCAATAGAGATTGCGGGCGCTATCAAAACGAAAAGAATATCCAAATTCAGCTGCATCGGAGCGAGCGTGACGCTAAACGGGCAGCACGGGTTGAGCGAGTCAAGCAACGCCAAAGCAAATGCGCTGTTCACGAAGCCACAGAGGAAACCTTCGTTGCAACAGATGTAATGCTTGAGTAAGGTTTGCCAAGTCGAGGGCGGAGATCCGCCAGCTTTCCATATGGGCAGAAGGGGCTTAGCCAGCCCCTTCCGCCCAATCCTCTTAACGAAAGCACCTTTCGCCTTGGACAGATCGGAACGCGACACCAATTATAATAGGGTGTCGCGCCCCTATATAACCTTGTTATTTTCTTATTGGATGCGAAAATGTGCTCGCAGCTAAGGTAATAATGCCGGCAGGCCTTATTATAAAAAAATTTCTGAGAGGAGATTGGAAATGCAAAAGACAGCGAAAAAGTTCCTTTCAATGCTGCTTGCGCTCATGATGGTTCTATCCATCCTTCCCACGGCAGTCTTTGCAACGGAACAAGCCACAGTAGCTGCGCCGCTGGATAGTATTGTTCCCTATGGTGCGAATGACCAGACCACAGGAACGGCAACCATCAGTGTGCAGAACCCTGTGACCTTTACCGGCTACTCTGCTTTCGAGAATGTGCCCTACTACTTGGTCACCGTTCCCGCAGGCACGACCTATGTAAAGGCCACCTACAAAGACGCTGCCATACTGACCAATGCCACGAGCGGTGAAGCATCCGGCTACTACGCCGATGTGCCGCAGTGGACTGGCGGCGGTGTAGAAATGGCCTATACGGAGAGCAATGGGGATATCACAATCACAATTCCCTTGAACTACTCCCGTACCGCCGAGGATGGGACCACGGTCCAAAAGAGCTTTGTGCTGGGTGCAGATGGTAGCGGAACTGCCTATGCGCCGGAGTATGACGGCAGCGCCAGCTATGCGCCCGTCCACTTCCTCGCCTTCACCTATGAAAGCAACTCGGCCCCTACGGTCGCTTCCGATGCAATCACCACAGCCAATGTAACACTTGGTAATGCGTGGACGCTGGATTTGGCTGATGTGTTTACCGATGCTGACGGTGATACGCTGACCTACACGGCGACTATCAACGGCGTTGCTCAGGCGCTGAACGGCACGATTCTGGGTTACACCCCCACTGCTGCGGGGACTTACACGGTGGTGCTGACCGCTTCCGATAATACTGGAACGGCTACCCACACCATCACCCTGACTGTAACAGATGCCAACCAGCAGATCCCGAGATTGAAGGAAGGTGTGTCCTCTACTGCAAGCGATACGGTAACGGCTGGCTATGCTTACAATCTCACCGACTTGCAGGCCGGTAATATCTTCGAGAATCCGGACGGCACAGCGCTGAACTACACCAACTACTATTATTATAGATATGTTGGAGATACCAGGACCGGCCCCTACTATTTCACTCCGGCTCTGTTCGGCAGCACCACCATCCAGATCACGGAGAATGCCGCCGGTACATATGTCTATGAATTCCATGCGACCAATACTTACGGCGATTCTACGGACACTTGGACGCTGACTCTGGATGTAAGAGCAGGAACTCCGCAGAATTACACCTTCTATGTTGGCCAGGATATGAATTACTCCTCCAACGGCAATATTTATCCGCTCATCAAGCTTTACAAGACTAAGGGCTTCGATGAGAAGGGCGCCGATTACATCGGTAAAGTTGGCGACACCTACATTTATCGGGAGGATGGCGTCGATCCCAGCCTGTACGAGAGCGTCCAATTTTTGGACAGCACTTTTACCAACACACTGAACTCCACAACGGGCAACAAGAACGGCAACTACAATGAGTTCTATGCTTCCCTGGCTCCCGGCAAGTACTCTTTCCGTGCGTATGGCTACAATACCTCTTCCGGAAAGTACGATGTCTACCTCGGCGGCCACAGCCTGACCCTGCCCACAGAGACCAATGTGGACGGAGGCACCGGCGGCGGTACGAGCATCTACCTGCGGCTGCATTCCATTTACACCACGAGCCGCAAAACCGATAACACCTACTTCACCGCAAGCGACTACACTGCCCGTATCTCAATGCCCAGCATGGGCGGCGATGTGCAGCATGGTACGCCCTATCCTTCCGGCAATTATACTTACTACCCCTTCATGCTGTACTCTGCCGGAAACGCAGCCCTTTGGAATGCCTATGTGGAACCCATCGGCACCTGTGCCGAGGACTACATCTTCACTCAGGCGATCAACAACACGACTGCCGCCGGATACACGGTTGTTACAAAGAACCTGGCGCTTTCCCAGGCCATCAACCTAACGGTGACGGTTCCTGCCTATGCGGACTTCAACCTGTTTTTCCAGTATAATAATTTCAACACACAGATCATTGAGCCGAAGACGGGCAGCACCAAAGGCGATGCAAACGCATCCGCTGACGCTACCAGAACGCTGATCTACAAAATCAGCAAGAGCAATTCCAACTACACCTGGCGCTTGAAGGACATCCGCAGCGGCACCACCTATGTGACCAAGGCCGGATGGCTCCAGAGCAGCACCACCAGTTTTGCGAAGGAATTCACCTTCAATGCTGGAGACTCCACGGATCAGTATTCCCACAGCTTCTCTAATCTTGGCACGATGGCCAAGACCCGTGACGAAGCGGAGATTCAGACCTTCTTGTCCCCCAGCGGCTACAAGTACACGAGCGGGACAGAGCGTATCCGTTCTTACCGCCTGTGGCAGATCATCAACTCTGACGCGGCAAATATCATGATTGAGCCTGAATTTGAGGTTCATACGCTGGCTGGTTCGCCCACCCTGCAGAAGTCCAACGGCGGCAACGCCGAGAACAACTGGCTCGATGTGAAACCGAACGGAACGACCATCCTTGCCGTGAATTACAAGGCGCTGGATGTATATGCGGCAGATGACACACATGGCACCCACGGCGGCTTCTATCCGGCCACGAATCCGGAGCGCACCAGTGTTTTTGTGCTCAGCAGCGAGGAAAACGGTACCGCAACGGCCAATATCGCCTATAATTCCAACGGCTTGAGTTCTTCTCGCCCGTCGGCGTGGGATTATAACTACGACAACTGGTTCTATCTGAGCAACGACACCGCCCCCACCCTGGACTTCACGGTGGCAAGCAATAGCGAAGACTATGGTGTGTCCAATGTTCAGTACGCCATTGTCACCACCAACAAGACCACCATGGAGAGCGCTCTCTCCGGCTGGACCACCTTGACGGCGGATTCCAACGGCAAGTACCATGCAAGTCTCCTGGGCTTCCGCAATGCGGGGCTGGCCGGTGGTACTGTTGTCATCAAGATGACAGCTAACAACAAGGTGTCCTACAGTCTGGCTCGCGTGGCCGAAGTGACCGCCACGGTCACCAACGCCTCCAATCCCCAGGAGACGGAGATCATGCCCGGCGATAAGGTGTCTCTCACCTTCGAGGGCAGCTACCGTGGCATCTACAAGTACAGTGGTATCTTCAACCCCACTACCTACAACCTGTTCTATTCCATCGGCGATACGGCCTATAAGACCAATGTCGCCCAGTATCAGCAGATGGATCAGGCCAAGCTGGAGCTGACAATCCCGACGAATGTGGACTTTGGCTCCGGCAGCACCGCCAATGTTCAGCTCACCAACGGTTATACCTACGGCTCCATGTACTCGGCGGCGAACCCGTTTGCCACCCTGTATAACATGTCGGATACCGGCGTGGGCACGAACTTCAATGCGGTCACGGTGAACTTCTGCTTGAACCGTTTCCCCAATGTGAATGTGGAGGTCACTCCGCGCTATAACTTCAAGCTGAAGCTGAATATTACCAATCCCACCACCGCCACGCCCACTGTGACGCTGACGGATGCCGCAGGCAATGTCCATACCGCCAACAGCAACGGCGAGTATGAGAACCTGCCCTACGGCACTTACACCTATGCGGTGCTCTGCGCCGGCTGCGACTATGTCTACGGCAGCTTCTACCTGGGCAGTGCAGACAAGGCCAATGTGTCCGGCGGTGTGCTGACCAAGACCATTCCGCTGACGGCCTCTGCTGCCGGCGCATGGGACGGCACCACCAAGACGCAGCCCACTCTGACCGACGGCGTGTATCAGATTGGTACCGCAGCAGAGCTGGCTTGGTTTGCGGCGCAAGTCAACGGCGGGAGCTATGCCATCAACGGTGCGCTGACGGGTGATATTGACCTGGCCGGCTACAACTGGACGCCCATCGGAGGCACTACCGCCAGCACAGCCTTCAAGGGCAGCTTTAACGGTAATAATCATACCGTGAAGAACATGGGCATCTACTATAGTGCCACCACTACCTCGGCTCCGTATAAGGGACTGTTCGGCTATGTGAACGGCACCAGCAGCAGCTACGCCACCATTCAGAACCTGAAGGTGACCGGCAAGATGTACCTGACCTCCACGGGCAGCGTTGCCAACGCCTATTCCGGCGGCGTGGTGGCCTACGCCAACTATACCAACATCTCCGGCGTTGTCTCCGATGTTGACATCACCGTTACCCGTGTGAATGGCAACTGGAGCAGCGTGGGCGGCGTTGCAGGCCGTCTGGTGAATTCCAACGCCACCAACTGCGGCAACGAAGGCACCATCCATGCCTACCAGTATGTGGGCGGCATCACCGGCTACGCTACCGGTACCATTACCGGCTGCTACAACGGCGGCGCGATCACCGGCAACGGCTATGTGGCCGGCATCGTGGGTCAGACCACCAAGGGCGTCACCGCTTGCTACAACACCGGCAGCATCACCGGTGCCGGCAACTATGTGGCGGGTATCGTGGCCTTTGCCTCCGGCGCGTCCGCTTCTGTCAAGAACTGCTACAACCGGGCCTATGTGGAGAGCACCGGCAGCAATGTGGGCGCTGTGGTCGGCATGACCAACAACGCCTCCGCAGCGATGTCCAACCTGTATTATCTGGACTTCACCTGCAGTCAGGGCATTGGCAGTGCCAAGAGCACCTCTCAGACGGCCACTGCTAAGACCAGAGCAGAAATGGACTCCACAGACTTCGTGACAACCATGAATACGGGTATGGCGGGTACCTTCGGCTCCAGCCGGTATAGCCCTGCTTTGAGCTGGCAGACCGACTTGATTGGTTTGACAACTCCGTCTGTAGGCAATGTGAACCTGGATCCCTTCGGATATGTGGATAAGGATGACTTGACGCTGCTACAGGAGTGGGTTGACGCAGGAAAATCGGAAGATAATCTCACTCCTGAACAGTGGGCACAGGCCGACATTGATGGGAATAACCGGCTTGACGAAGATGATCTTGACGCACTTACTTGGTATTTGGAAAACCCCAAAATCCACCCCATTAACTAAATGATCCCGAAGCATAATGTGATAAAGTCCTCCTATTGGGTAATCTAAGAAAGGAAAGCCCCGTAGGCATAATAGGGGCTCACATCCTTGAAACGCAGGTCCGGGGAATCCGCTTGCGGATTCCCCGGACCTCATACTTATATACTGGAGAATAGTATGAAAAAACAGTTTTTTTCTTTTATACTTGCGATTGCAATGCTTTTAAGCGTAGTTCCTGTGGCTTTTGCCGCTGAAATTGGCCAAATTTTTACTTTAACTTTTGATAATAAAGCTCCCCATGCGGGGGATATAATAACCGCGACTATCTATTTGAAACAAGCTCCATCTGACTACTATAAGGTCACAAGTAGTATTGAATATAATATGGACACCCTTACATATGTGGACTATACCTGTTCTTGGGATAGCATGAGCTGTTCCGTCACACAAAAACGACCCGGCGATTTTAAGTCCTATGTTGATTTCAAAATTGACAGCAAAAGAGGCACTGATTCAGCTATTCTTAATAAAATTCAAACGCGACAGACCGGCGCATTTGCCACAGTTCGTTTCAAAGTAAATGAATCATGTGAGGTTGGACAGGCTATCAAATATAAAATTAGAGGCACATTTTACAATGCAGACGCAAGGGCCGTTATCAACAATCCCAATGTCGAAGCCACACTTGTCGTTACTGAGCAGGGTGGCAGTATAATCACCGTTCCAAAAACCGAGACCGGCTACTCTGTTTCCATGGGTGCTGACCAGCAGCTTGTTTCGGGTCAGCGGGTGCGTATCCCCGTGACCGTCGCCTCCTCCGAGAAAAAGATCACCGGCTTCAACGCCTATGACATGACCTTTACCTACGACCCGACGGCACTGACCTTGAACACCAAGACCGGTGACGCCGACAACCTGACGGTGGAGGACAACAACGGTACCGTTCGGGTCCGCCGCTACGGCGCTACTCAGGCTTTGGGCGAGGCACTGGCCCTGGACTTCACCGCCAACAAGGCCGCCTCCAGCACCGTGACGCTGACCAACGCCAAATTTGATCTGGATGCCAACTCCATCAACTTTGACGCCCCGGATGCCGCCATTTCCGACGCCGACACCGTGGTCAACGCCAATAACTTCACCGTGACCCTGCCGGATGCGTTCACCTCTGACGAGACCCGCCTGGTCCCCAACGGCGGCAGCTTCACCTTCAAGCCCGTGGACAGCCACTATACCTACACCTTCACCGTGAGGATGGGCGACACCGTCACCGAGGGCTTGACCTTCGGCGCAAATGACACCTACACCATCGAGAATATCTCCGGCAATGTGGAGGTCACCTGCACCGGCAAGACCCCCAAGCAGTACGATGTGGAATACGTCTTTTTCGATGACAAGGATCCTCTGCTGGAAAAGGATGTGACCAAGGGAGCGGAGAAGGCGACCTACCTGGAGGACTATTCCGTGACCGTTACTCCCAGAGCGGGACTCTCTTATGCGATCCACTATGAGATCCGCTATCCCAACGGCACGCGCTCCGATCAGGTCAGCCTGACCCCTGTGGCCAATGCGGACGGCACCATCACCTACACCATCCCTGGCAGCAAGATCGACGGCACTGTGTACTTCCTCATCAGTACCGACAAGGTCACCGGCTATGCCGTTCTGGTGACGGGCAACGGTGCTGAGGACCAGGCACCCGGAAACGGAACCTCCGTTCCCAGGGATATGCCCTATTACCTCAAGCTGAATGAGAGGGAGAACTGCACCTACACCGTAACCGCTTACTATCAGCCCATCGACAGCATCACAGCGGTGAATATGCCCGCCAAGGTCCGGTCCCTGGGCAACGGTAAGTATGTGGTGGACCCCACTCCTTACACTAAGCTGAGCGGATATGCCCCCACCTGGCGTCTGGTGGTGAATGTGGAAAAGGTTTCCCAAAAGGCGGAGGAGGTAAGCGTATCCCGCTACCTGGAGCTGAATGACAAGACCATGATGCTCATAACGGTTAAGGGCACCCCCGAGGGAGGCAAAGCCTTCACCTATGACGGCAACACCATGTATAAGGTCAATGCCTACGGCACGGATCAGTACGCATGGCTGGTGATCGTGGACAAGGGTCAGACCCTGACCCAGGAGGAGGCCGCCGCCAAGGTCGCCATCTCTGCCGCAGACAATGTGGTCACCATCACCCTGGGCTTCGATGTGAACATGACCGGGAAGGTGGATGTCAACGATGCGCAGCTGGTCTACGATATGTATAACGGCACATACAGTGACTTCACCAAGGTTTCCGTGGAGAAGTTCCTGCGGGCCGATGTAAACGCCACTAAGGTGGTGGATCACACCGACGCTGTGGCCATCGTGAATCAGTTTAACTAAGGTCCTGCCAGCCTCCCTTCCCCGGCGGGAGGGGAGGCTATCCCCCGTTGGGGGCTTCGCACCGGCCAGGCCGGTCAAAAAACGGCCCAACCGGTCGGAGAGAGAAGGAGATCAGCATGAGAAAACGCATTTTTACACTATTGGCAGCCCTGTGTCTGCTGCTGTGTCTGCTGCCCACCGCAGCCTTTGCCTCGCAGACAGGCAGCAAAGCAGACGAGAGCCGCAGCTACAATTTTGACCTGTCCGCAGGCGGTGCATCTGAGGTGCGGGCCACCACTGGCGAGACCATCACCGTGACCCTGGTGCTCAAGCGCACCGACGCCCAGGAAAGCGCCGATATGTACGGTATGCAGACGGAAATCGAGTACGACGACACCTTCCTCCAGCTGGTGGACGGCAGCGTCATGACCGCCCCCGGCATCCGCTGGAGCGATTTAGGCCGCCGCACCGGCGGGCGGGCCTTCTATCTGAACTTCGTGTCCTTTAAGGGCGGCGAGGCTTGGGAGCCGGAGGTGGTAGTCGGCAGCTTTCAGATGAAGGTCGTCGGCACGAAGGGTGTGTCGCAGCTTATCCCCACCAACACCCTGGTTTCCACCCAGGACGGCATGGCCGGATACACCGTGAAGGATAATAGCGTGTCCGTCATCGTCACCACGGACTGCACCGTTACCTTTGAAAGCAACGGCGGCACGGAGGTCCCCTCCCAGACCGTCCAGTACGGTGAAAAGGTGAAAAAGCCCGAGGACCCCATCCGGGAGGGCTACCACCTGGAGGGGTGGTACAGAGACCTGGACCGCACCCAAAAGTGGGACTTCCACAAGGACACCGTTAAGGGCAACATGACCCTCTACGCCAACTGGGCCGAGGGTGCCGCCGCAGGAAGCGTCACCTGGTGGATCATCGGTGGCGTGGGCCTGCTGGCCCTGCTGTTGATTCTGCTGGCTCTGCTGGGCAAGAAGAAGGTTCGCTTTGAGACCAGCGGCGGCACAGAGCTGGAGGCCGTTTCCGTGAAGCGGGGCAGCGTCATTGGCGAAGTCATGACGCCCACGAAGCCCGGCGCAGTGTTCGGCGGCTGGTATGCAGATCAGGCGCTCACCAAGCCCTGGGATACACAGAAAGACCCGGTGCGCAGCAACATGACGCTCTACGCACGCTGGATGTAACCTACGCATAAATGAGGTGAACAAATATGAGAAAACGCATACTATCTCTGCTGCTGGCACTGACTTTGGTTCTGTCGGCAGGCGTATTCGGCGTCATACCGGCGCTGGCTGCGAATTCCTGCGTTTCCGTGAAGGCGGATGCCGTCACCACCGGTGAGGTTGTGGCCGGCAGCCTGCTGGAGATCAAGCTGACAGATGTCTTTGAAGATACGGACGGCCATACGCTGACCTACACGCTGACCAACGCAGCGCAGTTCAGCGCCCAAACCAAGGTCAAGGACGGCTCACTCTATGTATCAGAGAAAGACCCCGGCACCTATACGCCGAAGGTCAAGGCGACCTGCTCGGACGGCAAAGAGCTTACAGCGACCTTTACCATCACGGTCACGGAAGCTCCCCACGGATTGGACGCACAGTATAACTACGATGAGACCCCCGCCAAGGAAGTCACGGTGTATGTGACCATCTCCAACGACGGTGTGCCCATCCGAGGCCGCGACGGCACGGTGCTGTGCCACAAGGCCATCACCGTCCCCTACTTTGACTTGGGCCGGTACAACTTGAGCGAATACTACCGCTATCACACGGAAAACGGAGAAGGCAAATACATCGACACGAACATCGTGGAGCGGCCCACCGGCCTGCACCTGTATCTCTATCTGCTGGAGCGCTACTTCATCGGCCTGCCGGAGGAGCAATGCTGCAAGGGTGCCTATCCTCGTGACGCGCTGGCGAGCTTTAAGCTGGGTGAAGATGTTTGTTACATGGATGAAACACCGGCCTATACGGCAGACAGCTTTGCCGCTCTGACTATCAGCGGCTCGCCCACCAGCCTTTATATGGAAAATTTTTGGGGCCATGACGAGAACTTGATGTACTACCGCAACCACTGTTTCCCCTACATGAGCCCCGGCTGGGGCTCCACCTCCGACTACATCGTGCTGTCGGACGGGGATACCTGGGATGTGGCCATGTTCTCGAACTGGAGCTTTTACAGCAGCGGCGGCGCGTTTACCTGCTTTGACAAGGACGCGTACAACGCCCGCCCCGGTATGGAGCTGACGGTGAACACGCAGGCTTACGGCACGACCTTTGAGGGCAGCGACTTCTATCCCTTCTCGAACCTGGATGTGTTCCTGTATAACGACAAGTGGGAGCAAATCGAGCAGTACAAGGAAGCGGCTGACGGAAAGAGCACCTTCTCCTTCACCGCCCCCACAGAGGAGGGCACCTACTACCTCGTGGGCATGGACCCCAACCGGACGATCCCCAAGGACGACAGCGGCGGCACGAACTATGCCAAGATTGCACCGGCCACGGCCATCCTGAACGTGGCGGCGGACGCCGAGTTGGAGCGCCCCTTCCAGTCCATCTCTGTCAACGGTACGAAGCTGAATGCAAAGAACATTTCCTATGAGGGCATCGTTACCCTGGGCAGCGAGGACAACGAGGAGTTCAAAAATGTCTACGAGGAGATTCCCAAGTACCATGTGATCGTTCCGGAAGGAACAGAGAGCGTTGACATTACCTACAACGAGGGCGTGGATATTTACCACGCAGACGCTACTGCATACGGCTACGAGACGGACCTTGCTGTAGATGTGGTGTCCTCGGCAACTATCCGCTCTGTTACCTTGAAAAACAGCTACAAGGTCAACGGTGACGGCACCCAGACCGTCACCACCCCCGTCACCCGCTATATCCGCAATGCGGACGGAACAGCCATGGCGGTCACGCTGGAATCCAGCAGCACTAATAATTTTAGGCCCGTCGCCCTGTTCACCTTTGAGTATGCCAAGACAGAACCGGATGTGATGTATGGGGATGTGAATGGAGACAATACCATTGATGTTTCGGATGCGCTGCTGGCCTGCCAGTTCTATCTGGGCAATGTAGTACCGACGGATGCGCAGAATGCAGCTGCCGATGTGAACGGAGACGGTGCAGTAGATGTTTCGGATGCCTTGATGATCTGCCAGTTCTACCTGGGAAATATTACGGAATTCCCTGCTGAGAAAAAATCTTGATAGGAGGAATCGAGAACACATGAAAAAAATCGTTTCTATTCTGCTGACATTGGCGATGGTGCTGAGCCTGGTACCTGCCGTCTTTGCAGCAGATGAACCGACCATCACTATGAGCGCAGATAAGACCTCTGTCGCCCCCGGTGAGACCGTGACGCTGACTTTGAGTCTGGATAAGGAACTTGTTGCGGACGCCGTTGGCATTTCCATTAGTTTTGACACAAATGCCTACGAGCTCACCGGACGGAAAAATCTTGGAAGTAGACCTGCCCGTCTCGGCTTTACGAATATTGATGTCGCCAATAATCAGGGCGCAGTAAAATTCTTCTATTTGCAAACGGCCTTTGATAAGGATGATCCTTCTCATACCAGTTTTGCAGCAGGTGATTGGGCATCTTTTACCTTCACCGCAAAAAAGGGTGCAGATACTTCCAATGCAAAATTTACGATGAAAGTCGATAACCTTCTGACATACAGTGATGACGGTGCATCTCAGGTTCAAGTCCCTCACAATGTGGCCGGCAGTGAGCTGACCATTCCCGTCGAGACTCCTGCTGCCAAGGGCTACACCGTGTCCCTGGGTGCGGACAAGCAGGTAGCCTCCGGCCAAATCGTGGAGATCCCTGTGACCATCGGCAACAACGACGGCAAGACCACCTACAACGCCTACGACATGACCTTCTCTTTTGACCCCGCCATTCTGAAGCTGAACATGGAAGCCACCAGCATCGAGGGTTATCGCGTGATTCCCGGCAACGGCACCGTGCAAATCGTGCGTTACGGCAAAGCCGCCGAGCTGGGCGATGCACTGACTCTGAGCTTTGTGGCAGCCGGCCAGGGTAAATCTGATGTGAAAGTAACGAAAGCGTGTGTGGATACCAATGCAAACGCCATTGAGTTTGACGCACCTGCGGCTGCCATTTTGGATGACACCGCCGGTATTACCGTCAGCGGCTACACCGTGTCTCTGCCGGATGACTTCACCCGTACCGATGCAGTGGGCTCCGTGATCACGGCAGGCGGCACTCTGACCTTCAAGCCTGTAGACCCCAACTATGACTATACTGTCACCGTCACCGTCGGCGGCGGTGAGGCAACGACAGTTAGCCCGGACGAGGGTGGCATCTACACCGTGCCCAATGTCAACGGCAATGTGGTTGTCTCCAGTGCCAAGACCCCCAAGACCTTTACTGTCGCCCAGGGCGACGATACCACCGGTGCTGCGACTGCTACTTACCAGACTGACTACACCTTCAAGCTGACCCCTGTGGATGGCTATGTCTACAAGATGGCTGTGACCATCGGCGGCAAGGCATACACCGGCTTTATGGCCCAGGTAAATGACGACGGCACCACCACCTACACCATCCCCGGTGCGGATATCACCGGCGAAATCGTCATCAACAGCAACAAGCAGGTCAAGCCGCTGGAAACCTACAAGGTCACCTTTGCAGGTACCGGCGCAGGTGATGCTACCGGCGAGAGCACCGTTCAGGAAAAGGCTAACTACACCTTCACCGTGGCCAAGCAGAAGAACTTTGAGTACACCATCACTGCCACTATGGGCGGCAAGAATGTGACTATCACCGAGGGAGCCGATAACACCTACACTATCGTCAATGTCACCGGCGATCTGGTCATCACCATCGAGAAGAAATCCACTCTGACCATGGAGGTAGCTGTTTCCGAGTATGTGCAGATGGATAACAAGACCGTGTTTCTGGTAACCGTGACCGGCACCCCCGAAGAGGGCAAGGCTTTTGCCTACGGCGATAATGTCATGTATAAGACTACCGCTTACGGTGAGAATGTGTACAGCTGGCTGGTGATTGTGGACAAGAATGAGACATTCACTGTGGCTACGGCTGAGGCCAATATCACCCAGGCCAGCGCCACAGCCGAGGAAGTGAAGCAGAGCTATGATGTCAACGAGACAGGCGTTGTGGACATCAACGATGCGCAACTCACCTATGACATCTACAGCGGCAAGTACACCGACTTCGAGAAAGTCTCTGTGCGGAAGTTCCTGCGCGCGGATGTGAACCTTGACAAGGCCGTCAACTCCACCGACGCCGTTGCGGTCGTCAAAAATTCCAAGTAAACCAAGGCGAATCCATAGCTTCCCCTCCCTTTTGGGAGGGGAGGCAGTTCGCCATATTTTGGGGCTTTACCATTGTCTCCTGTTTTAGGAGACGATGGTAAGAATCCAAAACAAGCATTTGGAGGATACTCGTATGAAAAAACATAGCGGCCTATATAGCGCCGTGAGTATTTTGCTGGTCATTGTGCTGGTGGCAGGGATCAGCCTCTCACTTCTTTCCTCCGGTCGGACAAGGCCGGAGAATCCCATCAGCACTCAGCCGGATCGGCTCCAGGCAGAGTCGCTGCAAGGCTCCGGCAGCACCGGCGGACAAAGCTCCGGCAAGGATAATACAGAGAATACGGATACTGCCCAGGATCCATCAGAGCCGCAGAAACCTGATGAACCGCAGAAGCCCGACGAGCCGCAGAAGCCCGATGAGCCACAGAACCCGGATGACACGCAGAAACCCGATGACACCAAGCCGGATCCATCGGGCCCCACAGACCCCACGGATAACCCCGGCAAGGGCGACCAGGGCGGCTCCAAGTCAGACGATAACAAAGGCGGCTCCGAGGATTCCGGTGACCATGGTGATGGCACCGGCGGAGACGACGGGGACCACGGCGGCAGCGGAGGTGACCACGGCAGCGGCGGTGAGGAGGATGATACCCCCCGCATTTATACGACACTGAAAACCCAGCAGCTTACCAAGGCAGAGCTGCCCGACAGCAAGCTGACCTTTGTGGCCTATCCCCTGGGTAAGGGCGATCTGCATATCCGTGTCCGGCTGAAAAATGAGACCAATTCCGGAAACGGATTGCTGCTTACTTCTCAGAATAACCAGGACTACGAGGCACAGCTGGATTTCAACGCAGATAACCTCTTTGTGCTGTCTCTTTATGATGGGGAGACCTTTCTGGGACTTGTTCAGTACCGGGTGGGCTATTACGCGAATCTTGCGGACGATACCCACCCGACGGTGGGGGACTATCCACCCTCCATCGTCACCAATCTGGATGGGGCCAGCCTGGACATGAGCTCCCAAACCTTCCCCTTGACGGTGATCGCCCGTGCCAATGCAGAACTGGGAGCCGGTGTGATCTACTCCAATCAGATCCGGGTCACACTGGACGGAAAGACCGTGGAAAAGAGCTACGGCGATTCTCAACCCACCTACGAGTTGTATTTCGATCCCCCTCAGTTGGGCGATGAAGAAACCCACATTGTCCGGGTGCTGGCCTGGGATGATAACGGAAACTCCACCATGAAGGTCTACACCGTCACCTACCATCAAATCAGTGAGGGCGACCCGGCAGGCTCGGTGGATGTGGTGCTGGACGCGACCACCATCGGCCTGGGCATTCTGGATACCGGTACGCTGGATATTGTGGAGGGCGAAACGGCGGCGTCCGTGCTGCTGCGCTTCCTGCAGGAGCGCGGTTATGAGCCGGATTACCAGGGGTCTGCTACCATGAACTTCTATCTGCGCCGGATTAGCCGGGGCGACATTGCCTACCGTGCCAATGTCCCGGAGCATCTTTGGGAGCTGATCCTGCGGGACGGCATCACCACCAATGACAACTATGACCGGGACAGCATCGGGGAGTTTGACTATACCCAAGGCTCGGGCTGGATGTACTCCATCAACGGCACCCTGTATGAGGGTACCGGCATGAGTGGCTACAAGGTCCGCAACGGCATTACCATTTATGTGCGCTTCACCCTGTCCTACGGCAAGGACATCGGCGGCTACGATTCCACCGGAGGCGGCTACGGTTCACTGAGTAGCTACTGCGGCCTGTGGATCAACGGCGGCTACCAAGCCCTGGGCCACGACTTCGTGGAGACGGACCGTTTGGAACCCACCGAAACAGAGGATGGTTACATCCACTATCGCTGCTCCAAGTGCCATGAGGAGAAAACAGATATTCTCCCGGCCACCGGTGGCGGAACGGAGCCAATAGAGCCTGCCCCTACGGAGCCCGGTCCCCACGGAACCGACGCCCACAGAGCCAACTTCCGAATAGGACCGGCTGATGCGGCGGAGGATGGGAAACGCTCTAACGGGACACGGGAACGGTAAAGTAGAAGGGCGTTGAAACGAACGATGGAGGATACTGCATGAAAAGTGCAACACGAATATTAGCGGCACTTCTTTGTGTGCTGCTTCTGCTCCCAACGGTGGCCTTTGCGGAAGCACAGCCTTCTTTGGAAAAACAGATCGCACAGAGTGCGGAGGGAATGTCCGCTCTGGGCGGCAAGAAGGGTGAATTGCTGAAAGACCGGGAACTGTTTCCTGCAGGCGATTCCGTCTGCGATTGGCTGGCCATAGCTATGGCACTGTCCGGCACAAGGGAGAGCTATTCCGACTATTTGGCGGAACTGAAGGCCCATGTGGAGGACGCATACGCCAAAAACGGATGCCTGGACCGCAACAAGGCCACGGAATACCACCGGATTTCTTTAACGGTGCTGGCACTGGGGGCCAACCCCACCAACTTCGGCACGAAGCCCGACGGCTCGGCCATTGATCTGATCGCAGAGGGTACTTACAACTATGCCCGTGATCCGGGCGCTCAGGGCTTAAATGGCTGGATATGGGCGCTGCTGACCTTGGATGCCGGGGACACAGAGGTCCCGGCAGACGCCCTGTATTCCCGGGAGGACATGGTAAATGCCATTTCCGTTGCTCAGGAGCCGGACGGCGGCTTCGGCCTGATCCCCGGAAAATCGGATGTGGACATCACCGCTATGGCGGTGCAGGCCCTAGCTCCCTATCGGGACCAGATGGAGACCGAGATCGACGCAGCACTTTCCTATCTTTCCGGCCAGCTGACGGACACCTGCGGGTATATCGCCTACGGCGATGAAAACGCGGAAAGCTCCGCCCAGGTCATCCTGGCTCTGTGTGCGCTGGGCATTGACCCGGAGACGGATAGCCGTTTTGTCAAGGGCGAGCACACCCTGCTGACGGAGCTTTCCCAGTTCCGGGAAGCGGACGGCACCTACCGCCATGTGCTGGAGGGGGCCGGCGACGGCCTGGCAACGGCCCAATCCGTCCTGGCCTTAGTGGCTGTGCAGCGTGTGCGGTCCGGGCAGCCGTGGGTGCTGCATTTTGACGGCACTCAAGCGCCCCGTGAGGCATTCGGCACAAATGGAATCATCATCTGCGCCGTGATCGGTGCGGTAGTCGTAATCGCCGCCGGTGCGATCTACATCATCGGCAGAAAGAGGAAAAAAGCATGAACAAGCTGACAGATCAAATTCAGGCAGAGGTCAACAAGGTCGTTTTAGGCAAGGAGGACATCGTCCGCAAGGTGCTGCTGGCCATCCTGGCACAGGGCCATGTGCTGCTGGAGGATGTCCCCGGCGTGGGCAAGACGACGCTGGCCAAGGCATTTTCCAAAACGCTAGGTCTGGACTCCAAGCGTGTCCAGTTCACCTCCGACACCCTGCCATCGGATATTATCGGGTTTTCCGTATTCGATAAGGCAGACGGCAAGCTGAAATATCAGTCCGGAGCCATTATGACCAATCTGCTGCTGGCGGACGAGATCAACCGTACCTCCAGCAAGACCCAATCCGCTCTGCTGGAGGCTATGGAGGAGTTGCAGGTCACCGTGGACGGCGTGACCCGGCCCCTGCCGAAGCCCTTTATCGTGCTGGCAACGGAAAACCCGGTGGGTTCTGCGGGTACGCAGATGCTGCCCGCATCCCAGCTGGACCGTTTCATGCTCCAACTGAGCATGGGCTATCCCAATCGGGCCAGCACGGCGGCACTGCTGAAGGATCGCCATCATGTGGACCCGCTCTCTGCCTGCCAGACAGTGACTTCCCCTGCCGAGCTGGAAAAGCTCATTGCAGAGGTCAGCAATATCCATGTGGCAGACCGAATTTATGACTATATTGCAGAGCTGGTGGATCTGACCCGCTCCAACGCCTATGTGACCCTGGGTGTCAGTCCCCGTGGCGCTTTGGCTGTGACCCGTGCGGCCAAGGCCAACGCCTACTTAGAGGGCCGGGACTATGTGATCCCTGACGATGTGTGCGCCGTGTTCCCGGATGTGTGCGTCCACCGTCTGATCCTCAACTCCAAGGCGCGGCTCCAGGACTATACAGCGGCACTGATCCTGCAAAATGTACTTACCTCCGTCCCGAAGCCGGATGTCCGGGAATTTTCCAGCAAATGAGAAAAACGATCTTAGGCAGCGCCCTGTGTTATCTGATCCTGCTGCTGGCGTTGGCGGCGCTGCTTCTTACAAGCGGCTCCTTCTGGGCGCTGGCCGGACTCTGCTTGCTGCTCCTGCTGCCCCTGGCCTCCTGGGCGGTCAATTTCTATGTCCGCAGGCACCTGCAGGCGGACATTCTGACCCCGGCCACAGCGGCAAAACGCACGGCAGTCATCTGTCGGGTGCGCATCCGCAACGGAGCGTTTCTGCCCGTAATGCGCTATGGCTGTCAGGTCTCTATCCGCAATGATCTCACTGAGGAAGACCAGACAGTGACGCTGACCGGCAGCATCGGAGCCAAGGGCGAAAGCAGCCAAACCATCCTGCTGCAAAGCAGCTTCTGCGGCAGAGTGTATGTGCAGATCAGCCGGTTTACCCTGCTGGACTATCTGGGCCTGCTTCCCATGAAGGCCCTCGTGAAAGCGGATGCCCGTCTGACCATCCTCCCGGACCTGTATCCAATGGAGGCGGACATGACCGCCCGACCGGCCTATGCCGACGACGGCGCTTCCAATCGACGGGGTGAGGACCGCAGCGAGGTGTACCAGCTCCGGGAGTATCGCCCCGGCGATGACATCCGGCAAATTCACTGGAAGCTGTCCTCCAAGTTAGATGAGCTGATTCTGAAAGAGGCCAGCCAGCCGGAGAGCCGTTCCCTTTTGGTATTCTGGGATAAGCGCACCGGCGGTAACCCCCAGCAGATGGACGCACTGGCGGAGGTCGTGTCCTCCGCAGGCATGGCACTGCTGCAAAGCGGTGTACCCTATACCCTGTGCTGGACGGACCGGGACGATCTGCAGGTCCAGGACATTTCAGAGGAAAACCAGCTTTTGCAGGCTATCCCGGCTCTGGTAAAGACCAGGGGCAGCGCTGAGTGCCGCCTGCCCAAAACTGACGGTTACAGCCGAATTCTCTGTTTCGGCACAGCGCCGGAAGAACAGCTGCTCACGGACGGACGGGTGCATTTCATCCTCTGTACCGAAGAACAGTACCCCGGTGCGACCACCTTTGCCCCGCAGAATTATTCCGAGGCCATGCAGCGACTGGAGGTTTAACCCATCATGCGAAAAAATGAAAACGGACTCCAGTGGATTGTCACCGAAACGGCACAGAAAAAGCTGCACTTTCCCTGGGGCGCTTGGGTGGTCTGTGCCGTTCTGACGGTGGGCTTCTGCTTGCTTTTAACCGCTGCATTTCCCTCTGTTCCCTACCCATGGTGGGCTATGACAGCAGCTGCGATTTTGGTGCAGGCGGCGTTGCTGATAGTATACCAAACCAGAATCGGGAACTGGCTCGTTCCAGCGGGCATCGGCGTGTTGCTTCTTCTGAGCTTGGCACTGAACAAGTTTGTCCTACCCGGTTTTGGAACACTGGCAAATGATTTCCTGACCCTGCTGACGAAAAAGACCGGGAAGATCTACCTGGACCTTGCGGCAGCGGATGCCCAATTTCTGCCTCTGGCGGTAACGGTTCTGCTACTGGCGGTGTCGCTGCTTCTCAGCCGCAGCGCATGGAGCGGACGGATGCTGCTGGCCTTGTCGATTCTGCTGCCCTGCTATGCAGCCCTGTTGCTGGGCTTGTTTCCCATAGGCATCGGCGGTGGGCTGCTGATTATTGGCACGGTGCTGCTGATGGTGCAGCACACGGCAGAGGGAGAAGCCCTTGCAGGCGTTCCGGCGCAGCTGATCTTGCCGGTCCTGTGTGCAGCGCTGTGTCTGCTGATTGGCCTGTCCTGCCAAGACAAGCTGAATACAGACATGGTCGAGACGATGCAAACCCAGCTTCACCAGCGGCACTACGACAGCGATACCAATTCCATGCCGGAAGGAAACCTCAAGAACTTACCCGCCTGGAATAAAAGCGACACCCCGGCGCTGGAAGTCACAATGGAGCAGCCGGAAAAGGTGTATCTGCGTGGGCAGGTCTACGACACCTACACCGGCGCCAACTGGAAAGCAGCCGATACCGAAGAAACCGCCCAATATGAGGACCTTTTCTATTGGCTCCATGAGGCGGGTTTCTACGGCCAGAGTCAAATTGCACTGGCGGATGGTTATACGGAGACGGCCACACCGCTGTCCATGACTATACGAAATCTCTCCGCCTGTTCCGCCCACGGCTACTACCCCTACGCCGTCTACGGCAGCGAAACGCTGGCAGCGGACCGCATCGGGGACACGAATCTGCCCCCGGCAGAGAGCCTGTATTATCTGAAAGGCAGCGTCCCGGACTGGTATCAGATCCAGCGGAACCTCTCCACAGCCCAGGGCCGGGAAAACATCGAGACCTATCTATCCAAGGAGCAGGCCTATGCCGACTATCTCCGGGCCGTGGACCTGCAAATGACCCAGGATAGCTGGGCCGTCCTCCAGCGGCAATTGAAGCTGGACACCCAGACCCGGACCATCAGCGACATCCGCACCATCATCTTTGACTATCTACGGGAAGCCATGACCTACGATGAGACTGCCCGGACCATGAACGGCAGCGGCGACTTCCTGCAATATACGCTGGAGCGCAGCGGACACGGCTACAGCGTCCATTACGCCACGGCAGCGGTGCTGATGCTGCGCTACATGGGCGTTCCGGCCCGCTATGTGGAGGGATATTACCTCGCGGCAGAGGATGCCGCCCGCTACAAGGCCGGTGAGACCATTACCCTGACGGAAGAAAACGCCCATGCCTGGGCGGAATACTATGTCAGCGGTGTCGGCTTTGTGCCGTTCGAGGTGACTCCCGGCTACATAGACGACGAGGAACTGTCCCTGGGCGGCGACAGCCCGGATGAGAATACCTATGAGAACAACACCCAGCAATTTGTAGAGGTGGAGCAGCCAGAGGAGGTCAACGAGCACAAGCAGGACCGATTTACCTTCTCACTGAATGCCCACTACCTACTACTTCTTCCCTTGCTGCTGATCTTGCTGCTGGCCGGGTGCATTTTCCATCGCCGCAGGGTGTTTCGGAAGAAGATGGCCGCTATCGACGCCGCAAACGACCGGGAGGCCATTGCCATGCGCTATGGCTATGCCGTTTGCCTGCTGCGCCACAGTACGGTGCAGTTCCCGGAGGATGCTGCGGAGGCCGCAGAACTGAATCAAAAGGCGCTGTTCAGCACCCAGGAGATGACCCCGGAGCAGCGCAAGCAGGTTGACTCATTTGCCGTGCGTGTACTGGATGCCTGCAAGGGCAGCTGGACAACCTGGGAGAAAATACGGTACCGGCTATGGAACTGCCTGTATTGAAAAAAAGGAGGAAGGAAAATGCACAAAAGAGTAATGGCTCTGCTGCTGAGTCTGGTGCTTCTGCTCTCTGCCGCCATGCCGGTCACGGCGATGGCCGCAGAGGGGTACGCCGGTAGCTTTGTGCTTGTGGCTATGAACGCCAACAGCACCATCGTGGAGCCGACCCGTATCCAGTATAAATCTGGGCAAACCATTCAACAGGCGCTGGCGGATTCAGATATTGACTTTGTCGGCCTGGAAAACGGATTCGTCTATGAGATCAACGGCGTTTCCGCCAATTACCTACTCTATTATGACAAGGGTGGCTATAAGCTGGACGCTCCGGCTTCTTCCGTCAAGGCCCTTTGCTTCCATGTATCTTCGACTTATTCGGACGCAGCTATCCAGCTGATTATCCAAATGGCGGATTACCTGGACATGACCAACCATGTGCAGAATTATCCGGCAGCGGCCAATGCCTACGCAACGGCGCTGAAGGGCCTGCGGACGGCAACTGCCGACTCGGCTGGACCATTGCTGAAAAACCTGAAAGACGCCATTGCCGAATATGCGGCCCTTCTGGACGGGACCAAATACACCGTCTCCGCCACAGCAACCCAAAACGGCAATGCGGTGGAGGCACCGATCCTCTCCCTTACGGATGTCTATGGCAATGTTACCACCGGCACCGGCAGCGTCCAGGTCATCGCCGGTGACTATAAGTTCCGTGTGTCCGACGGCGGATATAACCGCACAGAGGGAACGCTGACGGTTTCCGCCGACGCCCAGGTCTCTGCGACCCTGCCCTACGGCGAGTGGTTCGGCAATATCCGGCTGCTGGATGCCGATCAGGAACCCTACCGCGCTGCACAAAACCGTGCAAACCACACGGCGCAGTATTGGATCGAGGATACAGCCAATGCTCTGAGCAGCGTGTATCTGAATGCGGCGATGGGCAATGTCCCGAATACCAAGACCACCAAGCTCCGCACCATCTATACCGGCACCAACGGCAAGGATATGTCGGGCATATCCCGCAGCTGGAACAGCACAGCCACATCCCTTACTTATCTGTTGACCTCTGGCATGGAGGGCAAGACCTTCGCGCTGGAAGCACAGTATACAGGCTCGGACGGCTACACGCAGATTCAGTCCTACGATGTCACCGTGACCCGTGTGCCCACGCTGAAGGCTCTGGCAGCCACGGCGGAGGGGACCAAGCTGCCCCTGGAGTTTGCGCCCAACACCCGGGAGTACAGCCTAAAAACCGTGTCCTCCACTGTGGATATTGACGCCGCATCATTTGGTGAGGATTATACCGTCACCGGAACCGGGGCGGTGCAGCTGACCGGAGACACGCAGGATCACATGATTCAGGTAGCAGCGCCCAACGGGGAGCAGAGCACCTATACCCTCCACATTCAGAAGGTAGCTTCCGTACCGGTGACGCTGGCTGTGCCTTCCGGAACAACGGTGCAGGTGATCAATGGAGCAGGCTCCGAGATTGCCCCGGTGGACGGGATCTATCACCTGGTCCCCGGCGAGAGCTATACCTGCATCGCCACGAAGAACACCTGGTATCATACGCAGATCACCTTCACGGCCTCCAGCGGACTGAATGTGTCCGTCCCGGAGCCTGTCACCACCGACTGGCTGACCGATCTGGCATTCTACAACGGCACCTATGCTTCCAGCCGGATCGCCTACGCCGCCGACAAGACCTTCACGGCGGCAGACCACACCTACAACTATACGGTGTCCGACTGCAACAGCTCCGTTGCCATGCAGGCCACGGCAACCGGAACCGTGACGGCGCTGTATCGGACCCAAAGCACCGTGCCGGAGATTCATAATCTCGCACGGATGGAGACGATCACAACGCCTGTCAGCAAAACGGGTCTTGCTCAGAGCCTGACCTACGCCGTGGCCAAGGCCGGTTACGGCCAGACGGTGACGATCCGCATTTCCAAGACAGAAAACGGCACTACCTACTATCAGGACTACGATATTCAGCTGCTGCGGCAGCTGCACCTGTCCAGCCTGACTATTGCCACAAAGGATGAGACACTGCCCTTTGTAACTCCAAAGGGCGCAACGGCCCGCTTTGATCGAGATGCCACGGATTATTATGTTAAGGTAGACCGGGAGACCGCCGCTCTCTACCTCTCCGGCACCTATCCCAACAGCAGCACAGACACCGCCTGCTGCGGCGGGTACTATGCCAAGGTCAACGGCGTACGCTATGATACGCTGGCCGGCGCGGAAGCGGTCCTGAACACAGACCTTTATAATGAGGATATTTCGGTACAGGTCTGCCACGCAGATACCGGCAGCATTGAGCTGACCTATACCGTCCATGTTCAGAAAAGTGACCCCATCCAACTGACCATCCAGACGACCCCGGCGGATGCCACGGTGTTCCTGACCAACGATCTGAACGGCAAGCGCATCGTGGAGAAAAACGGCACCTATAGCCTGACCCCCGGTGCCAGCTATTCCTACACTACCACCTGCGCCGGGTACATCGGTCAAACGGTGGAGCACTATACCGCCCCCGACAAGGACGGTACACTGACCATTACGCTAAAGAAGGCTCCAGCCAACGACAAGCTCATCAATTTCGATTCTGCGTGGCCCCACTTACGCCAAAACAATGAGAATAACGGTGTGGTGGACTACAAGACGCCGGTCTACGCCAAGGATGCCGAGTTGTACTGGGCTACCTCCATTGGATCCGGCTACGATGTGAACGCCTGCGGCTGCCCCATTTTGGTGGACGGTGCCATCTACACCTACTCCGGCTCCCGCATTTACAAGGTGGATGCTATCTCCGGCGAAATTCTCATTGATAAGCCCATGGATCACAACTCCAGCTTCGCCATCAACCCGCCCACCTACGCCAACGGCATGATTTTCGTGGGCCTGTCTGACGGCACGATCCAGGCGTTCGACGCCAATACCCTGGACTCCCTGTGGATCTATCGGGACTCCATCGGCGGTCAGCCCAACAGCTCTATTGTTTATCACGATGGCTACATCTACACCGGTTTTTGGGTGGGCGAGATCAACGAGGCCCACTATGTGTGCCTGAGCGCCACCGACGAGGACCCCACGCAGACGATGGAAGAAAAGCTCCCCACTTGGTACTACACCAGCAAGGGCGGCTTCTATTGGGCCGGTGCCTATGTGTGCGACGACTTCCTGCTGATCGGCACGGATGACGGCGCTTCCGGCTACACCACCGGCAAGCCCAGTCTGCTGTCCTTTAACCCCAAGACCGGCGAACTGCTGTCCTCCTACAAGATGAATGTGACCGGCGACATCCGCAGCTCTATCACCCATTACAACGGCAAGTATTACTTCACCAGCAAGGGCGGCTACTTCTACGAGGCCACTGTGGACGAAAAGGGTACCATTGAGGATGTCCGCACCTTGAAGCTCTACAACTATGCGGACGATCCCGCCAATCCCGCCATGTCCACCTGCACACCCACCATTTACAATGGGCGGGCCTATATCGGCATCTCCGGCACGGCACAGTTCGGCGCATACAGTGGCCATAACCTTACGGTCATCGACATCCCCAACTGGGAGATTGCCTATACGGTACGCACCCACGGCTATCCCCAGACCAGCGGTGTTCTGACCACGGCCTATATGGAGGAGACAGGCTGCGTCTATGTGTACTTCTTCGATAACTTCACCCCCGGCAAGCTCCGGGTGCTGGAGGACAAGCCCGGCCAAACCGAGGTGTCTCTGAAGACCATGGAGACCTACACGGCCAGCGGCCAGACGGAGACCTATACGACGCCCTACAACATCTTCACGCCCAGCGGCGCACAGGCCCAGTATGCCATTTGCAGCCCCATCATGGATGAGTACGGCACGATCTACTTCAAAAACGACTCCGCCTACCTGATGGCCGTGGGCAGCACCATTGAACGCATCGAGGTCACGAAGCTGCCGGACAAGACGACCTACAATGTAAAAGACACCTTCGACCCCACCGGTATGCAGGTAACGGCCTACTACGCCAACGGCATGACCCGCGATGTGACAAAGTATGTCACCTGGTCCGATAAGCCGCTGAAGGCCAGTGATACCGACTTCCAGATCACCTTCCCCTACGCCATGTACCAAAACCGAGAAAACAGCGACACCCTGGAGATGGAATACGGCGTCCATTGTGACGAGCCCATGACCACCCTGACCCTGACCATTGCAGATCAGAGTGCAGTCAAATATGGAGATGTAAATGCAGATGGCATCATTGATGTCTCCGATGCCATGCTGATCTGCCAAATCTATCTGGGCAATGTTACCCCGACAGATACGCAGAAAAAAGCCGCCGATGTAAACGGCGACGGCACCATGGATGTCTCCGACGCCATGATGGTCTGCCAGTATTACCTGGGCAACATTACAAAGTTCCCGGTGGAACAATAAATCATAGTGGTACACGGAAATAACCCGGATATGAAATGACCTCCCCAGCTTGACCCTGTCGCAAGCAGGGGAGGCCATTTCTATAATCACGGAAGAATTGATAAAATGGGGTGGATGTATGGCTGAGTCTAAGAGCAGACTCCTATATATTTTGCAATATCTTTGGCTAAAAACAGATGCCGAGCATTATGCCACGACCGGGGATATCCTTACATACTTGCGGGAGAATGATATTCGCTGCGACCGGAAGACTATACCCGGGGATATTCAGAAGCTCTGTGACATTGGCATTGACATTGAGGAGGAGCGTAGCCGGGAAAATCGCTATTCTTTGAGCAGTCATCTGCTTACGCTGCCGGAATTGAAGCTACTGATCGATGCCGTGGAATCCTCTAAGTTTATTACAGCCAAGAAAAGCGCAGAGCTTATCGAAAAGCTCTCCCGGATGAGCAGCATATACCAGGCTGCGGAGTTAAAAAGCAATCTGTATGTCTCCGAACGGGTCAAGTCGTTCAATGAGCAGATATACTATCTGGTAGATAACATCAATACGGCCATCAACCATGGAAAACAAATTTCATTTCGCTACTTCCATTTCGATCAGCATCGCAAGGAAGTCCCCAATAATGGCGGCAAACGCTACCACTTTTCTCCATACTTTCTGGTATGGAATGAAGATCATTATTACGCCGTAGGATACAGCGAGAAGCATCAGAAAATCGGCACTTTCCGTGTAGACCGAATGAAAGAAGTCAGTATTTTAACGGCTGATGCAGTTGAGAGGCCCGCTGATTTCAATCTGCCGGAATTTACTCGTCAGGTATTTGATATGTATGACGGTTCTACGGAAACGGTCACCCTGCTTTGCAAAAACGATATGATGAACTATACCATTGACCGATTTGGAGACGATGTAGAGACAGCACCGTTAGACTATGCCCATTTTAAGGCAGTAGCCAAGGTGTCCGTCAGCCAAACCTTTTTGGGCTGGGTATTCCAGTTCAATGGTGATATTAAGATAATAGGTCCGGTTACGGTTGTGGATAGATATAAAATGATGCTGGCAAACGCTCTGGGCAGCTAAAAGCTCAAACACCTGTACCTCTAAAACGATTTATATCCAGCGTGAAACATAAGAGCAGGCCCATATCCACTCAGGCAGAAGCAATGGCGCAGGAAAGGATATAATGGAAGCGCCCCGCATCCCTTTTAGGGAACGGAGCGCTTCCATTGCCGTTCTGGTATTTCACAGTTTGAATTTATCCACAGAAATATCGATAAACCCAATCGGTTCGTCTTGCAGGAACATGGGTCCCGTCAAGATTTATGCGCAAATTTGTTTGCAGACTCCGGCTGAGTGAAGTCAGCCGGCAATAGAGGCGTCATCCAGAGCCGCCTCCAAGTGCTTCATATTCATGTATTTCTTGCAGCCCCACTGGGTACCTGCCACATGGCGAAGGCGGGCACAGACCAGCATCAGGGCGGAGTTGCCGTCAGGGAATGTCCCCACCACGCGGGTTCTGCGGCGGATCTCCCGATTCAGCCGCTCGATCGCGTTGTTGGTGCGGATGCGCGTCCAGTGCTCGCTGGGAAAATCGCAGTAGGTCAGGGTCTCCTCAATGCCGTCCTCGACCTTCTTGGCAGCTTCCTTCAGTTTCATGGCGTGCAGCTCGGCGACCACGGCCTTCGCCTTCTCGCGGGACGCTTTCTTGCTCTCCTGGGCGTGGATCGCCTTGAGCATTTTTGCCACAATTTTAACCTTGGATTTGGGCACAACAGAGAAAACATTGCGGTAGAAATGCACCGTGCAGCGCTGGTATTTGGCGTCCGAAACACCTCGCCCACGGCCTCCAGCATCCCCATGCACTTGTCACCGACGACGAGCTTTACGCCGTCCAAGCCGCGTCCACGAAGCCATTGGAAGAAGCTGACCCAACTGGCCTTGTCCTCTTTCATGCCCTCGGCAGCGCCTAAAACCTCACGAAAACCATCCTCATTCACGGCGATTGCCACCAAAACAGCAACATTTTCATACTCTCCGCCCCAGTTGCGACGCAGGTAGATGCCGTCCACGTAGACGTATGGATAGTGCCCGCCCTGCAAGGGGCGGTTTCGCCAGTCCTCGATGTGAACATAGGCTTTCTTGTTCAGCTCGCTGATGGTAGCGGGCGAGACCTTGCTGCCCCACAGTGCCTCCGTGATGTCCTCCACCCGGCGCACAGAGACGCCTGCCAGGTACATCTCGATGAGCGCCTCCTCCACGCTGCTCTCCCGGCGGCGATACCGCTCGATGATGGCCGTCTCGAAGGACATGCCCTTGAGCCGGGGCATGTGGAGCGTGATATCGCCGGAGGTCGTGGTGAGATTCCGGTCATAGTGGCCGCTGCGGTAGCCCTGACGGGCCTCGCTGCGCTCATAGCGGGCCGCCTGCGTCAGGGACTCCGCCTCCTTTTCCAGCAGCTCGTTCGGGGGTTCCTCTACACTTCCTCGAACTAATTCTTTGAGCTGCCCCTTGATAATTTCCTCATTCAGCTGTACAATTTTCTCGGACATAGTTTGCTTGCTCCTTTCAGAATGGTGTGTCGTGACTTCATTCTACCAGAGCCTGCAAGCTATGTCTTCTTTTATGCGGTTTTCAATTTGCGCAAGTTATTGTACATTATC
>JABLTO010105528.1_pt1 | contig 32989 bp, 23 predicted proteins | sample 7160091 | NCBI WGS metagenome assembly JABLTO01 (sample SAMN14651225, study PRJNA627086) | human gut metagenome | isolation source: feces | host: Homo sapiens
ATGCCGGCGTCAACGCTTTTCTCTCCGGCGTCCGCCCCTGCGTTATTGCAATGATTCTCGCTACGGCAATCGGTATGGCCATATCAACATTGCTTGGTTTTACGGATATTCATTCGGCACTTGTTCCGGATCCTAAATCCATTTTGGTCTTTGCCATTCTGTGGCTGACACATTTCGGATATAAAAGAATCAAAAAAACTGCACCGTCGCCGATTATAATGATACTCTTTTCTGCCGCACTCGGCATGTTGCTTTGGGGAGTATAAAACACAGCCTGTGCCAATTTGCCGTCCGAAACCAGGCGGCTTTGCTGTTTTTACGGAAATATACTGCTCACTATTCCAGACTGACGGACGCCGCCATTGTAGAATAAATCACTATCATAGATGTAAAATCGCCTTTTTCCCTTTGCAGATATACAATATAATACTACATAAAATTATCCCGAAGGAGTGTCTTATGAATACTGCCATACAGAATTGTCTTTTCGGCATAAGGTATACAGTACGAAAAGCCCCCGGACTCTATTTTCTTTCTCTTTTCACTTCCGTGATATACGCTGTGGTATCACGGCTTATTATGCAACACATCGGACAGATAATCAATGTGATTCTGGAAATGCTCTCGGCAGGTGTCGTAGATATGCGGGAAGTCCTTTCTTTCCTTTTGCTCTTTCTGCTGCTCTCTCTCGTAAGTGGACTTGCCTATAATGTGTACAGCAATATCTCAAATGTACTCCTGCCGTCAAGGATGGATATCCAACTGCAACATGACATTGTAGAGATAACTGACAAAATTCCACTGCACCAGTTTGATCTGCCGGATTTCTGCAATTCATACACAGAGGCAACATCAGCCATCGGGGGAATGAACGGGTACATTACCCAAAACATTTTTATTCTACAAAGCGTAGTGTCGCTCGTTGTCACCGGTATCTTATTATATCAGAGTAGTGTCGCATTACTCATTCTCTTTATTCTGTCTGGCATCGTGACGGTCTTTCTTACTAAGCGGAACGCAGTAATCAATTTCGCGCTTTGGGATCGTTCCAACGCCAAGAGACGACAGAACGATTTTATCGCTGGTCTCTTTTTTTCAAACACCTCTAACAAAGAATTGCGTCTCTACCGCCTAGCGGATCATTTTTCGTTTTTGTACCGACAAAATGATATGGAAGTCTGTGAGGATACTATTGCTGTGGAATCGCCTATGCACAAAAAAATCGGTATATTCGTTTTGTATCAACAGTGTGTTAGTATCCTTTCCGTTTTTGTCAGTTTGTTTTTTGTAAAAAACGGCAATATGCCGGTCGGTAATCTGTTCGCTGTTTTTTCGCTGACAATGTCCTCGCTCGGAAGAATCAACGAATTTAGGGAAAATGTGGAGAATTGGCAATTTGCCACCATGCAAGTCGGCTGTGCGAGAACATTTATAGAAACATACGGCAAAAAAACAAGCGAAACCAATGTGTCTACGGATATGGATTCAGAGACCACGGACACAACCTCTATCTGTTTTCAAAATGTCTGTTTCTCGTATTTACCGGAGATTGAAGTGCTTCATGATATCAATCTGGCTGTCAAACCAGGTGAAGTTGTAGCGCTCATTGGGGAAAACGGTAGTGGTAAGAGTACACTTATCAAGCTACTTTGCGGATTATACCAGCCTTCTTGTGGGACAGTAATGGTTATGGGAAAAGATCCGTATATGTACCGGGAATCTTCACCAGTATGTGCTGTTTTTCAGGATTTTGCACACTTTCCTTTGACGCTTCGTGAGAATATTGCTCTAGGCGCACTGCACGAAAAAGAGAATGATGCCAAAATTCACAGTGTGATGGAGAAAGCGGGAATTGGGTATCTTACGGAAAAAGTCGGCGGACTCGATAAAATGATCAGTAAAATGTACGCACCAGATGGCGTAGAAATTTCTGCCGGCGAATGGCAAAAAGTATCAATTGCACGTGCCTATATGGGCGACCGAAAGCTCATGATCTTTGATGAGCCGACTGCGAGTTTAGATCCGCTTTCCGAAATCCGACAGTTTCAGACAATATGTAATGATTTCAGTAACAAAACGATCCTTTTCTCCTCGCACCGGATTGGTCTTGCCAGGATGGCGGATCGCATCGTTGTTCTTGACAAGGGACGTATTGTGGAAAACGGTACGCATGACGAGCTGATGCGTAATAATGGCAAGTATTACGAGCTTTTTAAGGCACAGGCAAAATGGTATCAGGAAGGAGACAGCATATGATCAGTGCATTACACTATGTATATGTCCAATGTCGCAGTGCAATCCATAAAGTGGGTGGACTCAGGCGTTATGTACTGGCAATCCACATTGTCCGTTTTTTGGAATATATCTGCATGGTCGGCAGTCCCTACTTCTACGCATGTGTCATCGACGGTGCAGTATCAATTCTAAACGGTCAACCAGTATATACAAAGCTTATTTTTGGAATCATGGGATTTTTATTGCAAGCCTGTAACATGTTTGTATCCATTTCATTTTCGGGAATCTGGTCGATTCGTGTGGCAAACGGGGTTTCAAGGGAAATTACAAGTGCCATTATGACTCGAGTCACAAGAATTCGCTTCAACAATCTGGAAAATGCCAAAACCCATGAGGTCATCGACAAGGTGCGCGGAACACTACCGTCCGATGTGTCAAGTTTCGCGGTGAGTTCCCCAATATTTACACTGTTGTGTGCAACGGTATCTGTGGCGATTCTCTCTGTTACGCTATTTCGCATCCGGATTTGGATTGCCGTACTTGTACTTCTCTCCAATGCTATACAGATTGGTGTTCAAATATTCGAGACAAAGAAAAGCTTTTCAGTAGACATGGAACAGTTACCTGAAAAACGAATTTCCAATACATACAGAAGTATTCTCACCGACCGGACTTTTATGAAGGAAATCCGTCTGTATGGGTTGAAGGATTATCTTCTCGGTAAATGGGACGATATTGTAAAAAAACTGAAGAAACGACAGATAGCTCTTTCTTTGAAATATACGTTCCTTGAGATTGTTGTCTCATTTGTTAAGTACAGCGTGCAGATTGTGGTTCTCTATCTCATCGTTCGGATGATTACGACGGGTAATACAACAATCGGTTCGTTTCTGCTTGTATACGAAGCATCCTCTGCCCTTGCAAACAGAATTACTGATTTGTCCTCTGTGGCAGGGCTATGTAAGAGCATACACAACAATGCGCAGTACTGGCATGCCTTCGATGCAATGACGGAAAACGTGTACAAAAAAGAAACGAGGGATCCCGGCAGTATTGAAACCATCCATGTAGAAAATGTATCCTTTCGGTACTTCGGCAACGAGAAGGATACGTTACACGGACTAGATGTTATCATTCATAAAGGAGAAAAAATCGCTATCGTCGGTGCGAATGGTAGCGGAAAAACGACATTTGTTTCTCTCTTAAACGGAATCTATCAACCACAGTCTGGAAGAATCACCTATAACGGTATTGATGCGGACGCATGTATGGAATTGGTCAGCCGCCGCATTACCACATTGACGCAACATTTTGGGCAGTATCCGTATTCCATAGCGGAAAATATCGCCTTTGGTGATGTGGACGGAGAACCATCTTTGGAAGAAATTCGTAAAGCCGCTTTTCTTGCTGATGCCGCTCCATTTGTTGAGGAAATGCCAAAAAAATATGATACACTTCTTGGTAATCTCACAGGAGAAGGTACGGAACTATCGATCGGACAGTGGCAACGTATCGCGCTCGCAAGACTATATGTCAACCCACACGCGGAAATCTACATTCTTGACGAACCAACTGCCAGTCTTGATGCAAGTGCGGAATCGCAGATCTACGAAAGTGTCCTCTCGCAGGCCAAGGAAAAAACATTACTGTTCATTTCCCATCGACTCTCTATCACGCCGTACATGGATCGCATTCTGGTATTCGCAGACGGTGCGATTGTGGAGGAGGGCACGCACACAGAACTCATGCAAAAGAATGGACTTTATTATCAGATGTATGAAGCACAAGCGGAGCTTTACCGCGAAACGGCATCATTGTAAAATGCATTTTATACAGATCCAGGATTTATTCTATTTGAAAGAGATTCACTCTTGGAAATCAAAAAGTGGTATACCATATGTGGATATATCTTGATTTGCAAAAAGAATGGAATATGTTATCCCATTGACATTCAAAATGATAAACTTGTTATATTTGAACCTATCTATATCGAAATGCCAAATCAATTAAAAGCAACTCTCGTTAAGTATAACATCACTATCAAACCCGACAAAATATGGTCTGCTTTCTTTATTCAATGGCAACTTATGGGGGATAGTAGTGCATTTGAACAATATGGACCGTTTATAAAATTGTGTAGTAATATTTTATGAAGAATTACAGGGATTAGTGAACATCACGGATAAAACCGTTATATGCACCGGATGCACCACAGGTGCAGGAGAACTGTACAAGGAGTTTAATCGAAATAACAATACTTTTGTCGCTCCGACGGATTACATCGAGGGCAGTAGCAGTCTATTGTTTATTGTGAATTTGTTTTATCATTTGTCAGGCGGATTGAGTTTTAAAGACAACTTTGCTATTGCAAGCACCATCGATAGTGAAACCAAACTGTATAACTTTTATTCTTAATATTTTTTATATTGTAAGGATGGGTAAAATTCAATTTACCTCGAGCAGCGGCGCGTCACCCAATCCCAAAATCAGATCCCATCTAAACAGATAACTGCCCTAATGTATTTCTATCAAAATTACGGTGGACTTTTTCTACACCCGAAAACCGCTTGATATAAGTCTTTTCAGCCGTTTCGGCACATAAGTGAACCACGCTGCAGAGCATTTCTGCGGCGGGGGTTCGTGCGTTTTACGGGGACTGCAGCTTTCGGCTCTGTCATAATCGTTCATAATCGTTTAATAGGCATTGATCATACTCCTTTTTTGGCGACAAAATAAAAAAGTGCCCGGCTATGAAGCAGTCTGCTTGATAGCCGGGCGTTCTTTAATTCTTGATGAGGTTTACCGGTTTTCTTTCCGCTCGGAATAGTATTTCGGCACAGGCGGGATCTGATTGATGGCATTTACAATTTCGTGCATGGTCTGCGGCAGCTTGAGCGGATTGACCTTCGGCAGGTCGCTGACCTCGATCTTGTCCTTGCCGAGCAAGGTTTTGAGCGCCACGTTGACCATGCGGATGTCGTACTGACCCTGGAACAGCGGCGTGATGGGGCGGTCAAGGTGCAGCATCCGATAGACAGCGATCATCGCCGTGCGCACGGATGTTTCCACGGTGAACACCACATCGCCCTCCAGCTCGACGAACTGACCGATGAACGCAAGGTTCTTGTTGCCTGCGGGAATGACCTCCGGGCGGTCTTTCAGCCTGCGGGGCATGAACTGGCTGGTGATATATGGCATGACCACGGGGATAGCGGTGATATGGGGCATGATTTCGTCGATTTTGTCCTGAAGGCCGCAGTAGAACAGGAATTCGCGCATGATCTCCTCACCGGAGCACCGGGTCATGGGCTTCTTCACATAGGTGCCGCAGTTATTTGCGTGCAGGCCGTAGAACCACATGAACTGGACATTCTCCGGCTGATCGGGAGCCACGGGCTGAAGCGGTACATTGTAGTTGATGAACCACGGCGCGTCCACAAAGGTGGAGCATCCGCCCTTGCCGGTGAGGTTACCGGTCTTTTCGGCGAGATAATCAAAGAACTGCGGATAGTCGCGCACGGTCACGGAGCAGGAAACGAAATTGCTCTTGTCGGGATCGAACGCGAACTTCTCGGGATGGCCGTACTCCGGGCACTTCTTTGCGAGTTTTTCCCAAAGGGTGAAGCAGCCGCGGTGCTCGGTGTCGCGGTTCATAACGGGAGCTTCGGTCATGCTGCCCCGAGTGGAGTTCTGCGTCATGGAGCCGTTGGTGAAGAACACAAGGTCGGTCTCTGCAAGCGAAACGACGCTTTCCTTTCCGTCCGATTCCAAATGAAGCCCCGTGACGGTCTTGTCGCTTCCGTCAATTTTGATATCCATATCCGTAACCGTCGTACCTGCGACAAAGTTGACACCGTTGTCGGCAAGGTACTTCTGAAGCGGACGGATCAGGCTGTTGTACTGGTCGTACTTGGTGCGCAGGATACCGCGCAGGCTCTTGATGAGGTGAAGCTGATGCATGAAGCGCACGGCATAGCGGCGCATCTCGATCAGGCTGTGATAGGGCTGGAACGCCAGCATAGCACTCCAATAATACCAAAGCTGGCTCCGGAAGAACGCCGGGCTGAACCACTGCTCGATAGTCACATCTTCGAGCTGATCTTCGGGTGTGAGCATCATTTTGATCATCTGCTCCTGAATCTCAGGCGTGACGCCCATCGTAGATTCATCGTGCGCTTTGAAGCCCTGCTCCCACAAACGGTGCTTGGAGTCGATCTCCCAGTTCTTGTTGCATTCGCGCGTTTCGTCAAGGACGGTTCTGCCTTCTTCGTAAATGGACGGAATGCTGCCGAACAGATCCCACAGGCACTCCATGTACGGCTCCAGCTCACGCTCGCCACGGGACACATAGCCGTTCGCTGCGCTGCCTGCGGCATCCATTGAGCCGCCGAACACGGGGAGCTGATCATAAACGGTGATGTTTTTGCCGGGCATCTGCGCATCACGGACAAGGAACGCCGCGGCGGAAAGCCCTGCGATACCGCCGCCGACAATGTAAGCCTTTCTTTCATCAATGCCCTCGGGCTTGCGGGGATGTACTCTGTCATAGTTTCTCATAATTCATAACTCCTTTCGATCGGCAGCTGCTTGTTTTCATACAGCTGTTGACTTTTGATTTCGATTGCAGTATACTATTTCATACAGCAAAACGCAACCATCAATTTTAATCGAAATATATAAAATCAGACACTTGTATTAAAATTAACGGATATTGGAGGCACTTATGAGAGAAAAGACCGGTGGAAAAGCAGAATACCGCAGTGCGATCCGCTCCCGGCGCATGATCCGAGAAGCCTATACGGATCTGCTGAAAGAAAAAGACCTTTCAAAAATCACAGTGACGGACATCGTTAACCGAGCAGATATAAACCGAGCGACTTTTTATGCGCACTACCCGGATGTTCGTGGCGTCACCGAGGAAATCGAGAACGAGATCATCTCAAAGATGCTGGATGTCATGAAAGAATTTGAATTCACAAACTTCTTCCGCAATCCTACCCCGCTGCTGCTGCAGCTCAGCAGATACTTGGAAGAAGATGCGGCTTTCTACCGTATTTTAATAAAAGCCAACGGGTCGGAAATCTTTATGGAAAAGCTGAAAAAGAGATTTACCGATTATATGCTCAACGACAGCGACATTCCGGAGGAAATGCGCCACTCTAAAATGGTCAGCCTCCGTGTCTGCTATTTTGCCGGCGGGATCGTGAACCTTTATAAGCAGTGGTTCCGCGGTGACTTGGACTGCACGCTGAATGACATTGCGCTTGAGGTCAGTAAGCTGTTGCAGCTGGAAGCAAAGGAATTGTTCTGATTTCCATATACCACGATGCCCCATAAAATCGGAAACTGCCCCGTCTAAACAGAGAACCGTTCTAACGCATTTCTATCAAAATTACGGCTCTCAGCCATAAGTCCGCCGTGATTTCTCGAATTTCGGCGGAAAATTTACTTGCTGAATGCAAAAGCAAATGATATAATGTTACTATATCAAAGTTTTCGGAGGTACGGCATGAAAAGAAAATATCCCGCAAAAATGTTCCGGATATCTGTCCTTACAAATTTCATATTTCACTTCTTCTATCTGTTTATCCCCGGAATCATCCTTTGTATCATCGGATTTTGGGCGAAAGCCTGCCTATGGATCGGATTAATTCTTCTCGGTCTTGATCTGGTTTTTTCAATCGTTGAACAGATGCGCCTTCGCCAATCAATTGAAACGCCGAGCGGCAATCCCGAATACGATGAGATAATGGACGCATTATGCGGTCCGGGCGGACTTAAATCCGTCAAAAGCATTGTAGACGGCATTATAGAAGAACAGTCTTCGGTTTATGATGATGATCGGAACACATCTCTGTAAGTCCCCATACGAGCCGCATATTTTTTACCGCCGATCTGCACAATCCCGCCGCAGCATCTGCAAAGCATTAAAAGCCGATCTGTCAAGGCAATGCGGATACAAGTCCCGATTTTTCAGCGGTTTTGCCGCAAAGCCCTTGACTTTTCAGAAACCGGGTGATATACTCTTACACACAGGGAATGAAGTTCTCCCGCGGCGTATGCCGGAACCGCTGATTAAAGGCTGATGACTTCTGCATTTTATGTGCAGAGGGCATCGGCTTTTCTGCGTTTAGGAGGATTTCGTATGTTAACATCCCTGTCGCTCATTTTTCTTGTCGGGCTGTCACTCGCGGCGATCTGCGAAAAAATACGCCTGCCGCGGATCGTCGGCATGATCGTCACCGGCATTCTGCTCGGTCCGTATGTACTCGATTGGCTCGATCCGCAGATTCTCGGCATTTCCTCGGAGCTGCGGCAATCGGCGCTCATTATCATCCTGATAAAAGCGAGGCTGTCGCTTGACCTGTCCGATCTCAAAAAAGTCGGGCACCCGGCGGTGCTTATGTCCTTTTTACCGGCAAGCTTTGAGATTCTCGGCTATGTGCTGTTTGCACCTCTGCTTTTGGGCATTTCCCGCATTGAAGCCGCCGTGATGGGTTCGGTGCTCGGCGCCGTTTCGCCTGCCGTCGTTGTCCCCCGTATGCTGCGGCTGATGGAGGAGAAACGCGGTACCGAAAAAAGCATTCCGCAGCTCATCATGGCGGGTGCGTCCTGCGACGATATTTTTGTGATCGTGCTGTTCACCGCATTCGTCGGTATGGCGCAGGGCGGAAAGGCAAGGCTGCTCGACTTTGTCAATATTCCGGTTTCGATTTTGCTCGGTATTGCAATTGGTGCGGCGTCCGGATTTCTGTTGGCACTGCTGTTTGAAAAGGCGTATGCCCACGGTCATCTCATCCGAAACAGCGTAAAGGTAATTGTCATTCTCGGCGTGTCATTCCTTTTGATTGCAATCGAAACTTTAGCGAAACAGTGGATCGCCGTGTCGGGACTCCTCGCCGTGGTCGGTATGGCGTGCGTGTTGAAGATCAGAAGTATCGACTGCGTAACAAAACGCCTGTCCGAAAAATTCGGAAAGCTGTGGCTTGCCGCCGAAGTGATCCTGTTCGTGCTCCTCGGCGCGGCGGTGGACATCCGCTATACGCTGAGCGCCGGGATCGCAGCCGTCGGAATGATATTCATCGCGCTGCTGTTCCGCGCAGTCGGTACGGCGCTCTGCCTTGTCGGAACACCGCTTAGCATGAAGGAGCGGCTTTTCTGCATCATCGCATATCTGCCGAAGGCGACCGTGCAGGCGGCGATCGGTTCCGTGCCGCTTGCCATGGGGCTTTCCTGCGGAAGCATCGTTCTTTCGGTCGCCGTACTCGGCATTCTGATAACCGCGCCGCTCGGCGCGCTCGGGATAGATTTGACTTACAAAAAGCTTTTGGAAGAATAGGATAGATCGATTTTCGGAAAAATACGGTTCTCATATAAAAGTCCGCCGTGATTCCTTCGAATTACGGCGGACTTTTACTTTTTCCGGCATTTTTGACGCGAGGTATTATTCGGTGATATAATGGGTTTGGCAGTTCGGAATCCGGAGGTGATTTGGTTGCTGTTTCATGTTTTCGAAACTCGGCAGAGAAAAGCCGAAAGATTATGAAGTGCCGGCGGCGTGGTTATTTCGGGCAAAAGCGCATAACGGTTTTTATATTTTAGGAATATAACCGGATTCCGTCTTGTCTTCCTGTCGCAGTCCTCTCGGTCAATGACATGACAAAGCTCCGGCTGTGTTCCTGCCGTAAAACGCCCCCAAACCGACGCGGGCGTTTCTGCCGCACGGCGCGCTACGCCTTGTTTATATGGATGTTCGTGTACGAATTCCTGTATTCCGACGGCGTAATGTGCGTGTGATATTTGAAGAATTTTACAAAGTGATTTTCGCTTTTAAAGGAGAGCTGACGGGAAATCTGATTCACCGTGTAAAGCGTGGTATTGAGAAGTGCGCGCGCGTATGCGAGCCTCTGATTTACGATATATCTGCTGAGCAGAACGCCGTAAGCCGCTTTGAAAACCTTGCTGATATAGTTTTCGTGATATCCGAAATGCTCGGAAACGAGGCGCACCGTCAAATCCTTTTTGATATTCAGATTTACATATTCCTTCACCTGCGCGGCAAGGCGGTTCTTTGAAACGGACACGGCGCTGCCGTTGCAGATTATCTCTTCGATGTAAAGCGCCGTGTACAGGTCGGTGCAGACCGGGTCGTATCCGGGAGTATTCGCAATGTGCATGCACTGCGAGAACAGCGTTTTCGGCATTGCGGGATTTGATGCATGAAAATGTTTCGGAAGATTTTTATATCTGTCACATGAAGTTTTGAAGTGAAGCCACGAAAAAGAAACGTACTCTTCCGACACGCGAAAGCCGTAATGCTCTCTGCCGGGATCAAGGATAAGAACGTCGTCCGGGTGCAGAATATACTCCGTTCCGTCCTCGCAGATATAGGCAGTTCCTTCGTACATAAAAATAATTTCATATGTTTCAATTGTCACACGCGGGTGTATCCAGCTTCCGTCGGACTGAAAGAGCCCCGATGAAACATATTTCAGCGTTCCGTTTTCGTTCAAGGTTATCATGTCTGAAATTCTCACTTTATTCCGATTTGTTTTCACTTGTTTTTTCGTCTCTGTTTTAGTATATTATATAAAAAAGCCTGTGTCAATAGGCAAAACGGAGGATGAAAATATGCAAACCGTGAGCTACAGGGATGTCACGTTAAAAAGCGGATTTTTGTACGAAAAGCAGCTGCTCAACAGAAACGCCGCCATGGATGCCGTATATGACAGGTTCAGCGAAACCGGAAGAATCGGTGCGTTTCGATTCGATTGGAAGCCGGGCATGCCGAATCAGCCGCATTTCTTTTGGGATTCGGATGTCGCCAAGTGGATGGAGGGCGCGGCTTACATACTGCAGAAGGAGCGCGATCCGGAGCTTGAAGCAAAAGTAGAAAGCCTCATTGACGATATCGAGGCGCATCAGGAAGACAGCGGATATTTCAACATCTACTTCACCGTATGCGAGCCGGACAAGCGTTTCTCGAACAGGGACTGGCATGAGCTTTACTGCGCGGGGCATCTGTTTGAAACTGCCGTAGCTTATTACGAAGCCACAGGAAAAGACAGATTCCTGCTCCTCATGGAGAAATATGCGGACTTCATAAAGAAGATTTTCGTCGATGAAAAATCCGCCGCATTTTCAACTCCCGGTCATGAGGAGATCGAGCTTGCGCTGATCCGCATGTACCGCGCGACCGGCAAAAAGAAATTCCTTGATCTTGCGGCGTTCTTTATAAACGGCAGAAGTGTTCTCGACAGTGACGGAACTCCGTACAATCAGAGCCATCTGCCCGTAAGAGAGCAGTCCGGTGCCGTAGGGCACTGCGTAAGAGCCTGCTATCTGTATTCCGCAATGGCGGATTTCGCATATGAAACAAACGACAAGGAGCTGTATAATACCTGCAAGGCGCTTTTCAACGATATTGTCGGCAGAAAAATGTATGTGACCGGCGAAATCGGTGCGGCACGTTCCGGAGAATCTTTTTCGTATGCATACGACCTGAGCAACGACCTGGCTTATGCCGAGACCTGTGCAGCCATTGCCCTGATGTTCTTCGCTCACCGCATGATGCGCTTTGAAAACGATCCCGTGTACGCCGACGTAATAGAGAGAATCCTGTACAACGGCATGATCTCCGGGCTGTCGCTTGACGGAAAATCCTTCTTCTACGAAAATCCGCTTGAAATAAATCTTGAACGCCGTAAGCTCTCCGGATATAATTATGCCATCACGACCCGTGTCGCCGTATTCTCCTGCTCCTGCTGCCCTCCGAACCTGAACAGAGTTCTCGCATCGCTCGGAGACTATATCTACGGCTACGAGGGTGATACCGTATATGTCAATCAGTTTGCGGGCTCAGAGGCGAAAATAGGTGATATGCGCATATCGCAAACGACGGATTTCCCGAAAAGCAATGTGATCCGGCTGAGCGCGGAAAATGTGAAAAAGCTCTGCGTAAGAATTCCGGGCTGGTGCGCATCATTCGATATAGATGCGGACTTTACCGTCGAGAACGGATACGCCGTGATCGAGAATCCCGAAGGGGAGATAACGGTCAAGTTTGAGATAACTCCGTTTGCCGTACAGAGCAACTCCCGCGTGGATGCCGACTGCGGCAAGCTCGCCGTTTGCTGCGGACCGTATGTATGCGCGGCGGAAGCGATCGACAACACCGAAGATCTGCACACGATCTTTATCGATGAGAATTTCTCGGCAGAGTACGAGTATTCCGACAGATTCGACGGATTCACGGTGAAAGTAAAGGCATTCCGAAGAACCGATGACGACGCGCTTTACTCAAAGTATCCCGGAAATTTTGAAGATTTCACGCTGAAAATGATCCCGTTTGCGTCTTTTGCAAACAGAGGCGAAAGCAATATGTGCGTCTGGTTCAACTTCAGATAACGGATTGCCCCGGAGGCATCGCACGATAACATAAAAAGCACCTGCAATTGCAGGTGCTTTTTTCGGTGGGATAAGGCAGGCAAGATCAAATAGTACGTTGGGGGATAGCTTTAGTATCGCTGCACGTCCACAACGTTCGGAGCGGCGACTCGCCGGGGGGGATCACGCGCGATCTCATGCGAATTTTCCCATTCGGCGGGATAACTTCAAATCACCGCTGAAGAGTATCCGAAGTTTGGCTGCGGGCACTGCCCGCCGGAAAGCGAAATAAAATTCGTTCCTCATACGCTGCGGCGTATTTCATATTTGCGAAGCAAATATTTCACAGCGAAGCTATTTCACTCGTTCCGCAGGAACGAATTTCATTGAAAAAAGCGTCCTTAAAAGGACGCTTTTTTCTGGTGGAGATAAGCGGGATCGAACCGCTGACCTCTTGAATGCCATTCAAGCGCTCTCCCGGCTGAGCTATACCCCCATATTATTGTAAATACTGCAATTGCCGCATTCTTGACCGTCCCCCCCCGACATGCCGTCCGCCGCCGAAAGGACACGGAAAAATAACGTGCGGATTTATACAATAGTATTTACCGTGCGTCTGTCTCGGATAGCTTCATCGGAGTTTGACGCTATGCGGCAAACTCGAGGACACGGTAGGATAACGTGCGGATTTATACAATAGTATTTACCGTGTCCATTATACCTTATTTCGGCGGCGCTGTCAATACCGAAATTACAGCGGAGGCGAAGCAGTCTGCGATTTTTTTGCATGCTTAAGCAGCTTTGTGAGAATCGCTCCCGTGAGGCAGTATATAATGAAGTAAACAATTATCCCGAGGGAGCCGTCCGAGAAGCCGAAAAACATAAAGATATATTCCGAGAAGAGCCCGTAAAAAGAAAACGCCGAGCCGAGAGAAATAAGCGGGAGCGCGATGAATCTTGTGAAATCCATGCCGAGCCCGACGACGCGGCAAAGCTTGCTCACGGAAAGGGATGCGTTCACGGCTTCACTGACATATATTACGGCGATATATCCGAATATCCCCGCGCGCGGGACAAGAAATAGTACGAGAAACAGACTTGTCACCGCATCGGCAATGTTGACCTTTACGCAGTAGACCTGCTCGCCGAGTCCCTTGAGCATCGCGTCAACGGTGGTATCGAGGAACATCATCGGAAGCACCGGGGCGAGAAGCCTTATCATTCGCCCCGCCTCGGCGGAGGAATAAACCGACATTCCGAGCTCGTACCAAAAGGTCATGAATATCCCCGCCGCACCGATCCCGAAGAAAACGGTAGTGCTTATCACACGCCGCGCGGCGGACAGTGCGCGCCCCAATTCGCCGCGCTCCGCAAACGAGGTCATTTCCGGAACGAGCAGCGAGGTGAATGCGCCGATGACGGCATACGGAAACATGACGACGGGCAGCGCCATCGAATGGAGTATGCCGTATGACGAAAGCGCATCGGACGAGCTTTTCCCGAATCTGCGCAGCCCCCACGGCACTGCTGCGTGCTCAAGCATGACAAGACCCTGACGGATATATGCGCCGAGCGCGACCGGAATTGCAATATCGCATATTTCGCCAAAGACGGGAAAACGCGAAAAAAGCTTATGACGTGCCGCTTTATCCGAAGCGCGCGAAACGTTGTCTCTCTCGGCGGGATTTTTTATCTCAGAGATGTCTTCAAGCGCATTCTTTACATTTGCAGAAAATATATTTCGACCGCGTTTGAGACGGCGCATATCCGCACGGTAGAAAAGATATGAAAAAGCAAGGGAAACCCCTTCGGACACGCTGCCTCCCGCAACGACCGCAAAGCACGCCCACTGAAGCCCGCGCGGAGCAAACAGAACAAGCATCGCAGTTATGAGAAGTATTTTGTTCGCCTGCTCCGCGATCATTACCGCAGCATTGCGCGAAACGCGGCGCGCTCCCGTAAAGTATCCGCACAGGGCGGTAGAAAGCGAAATTGCGGGAAGGCTGAGTGCGAGCGCTTTGAGCGACGGCACGGTACGCGCATCGCAGAGAAGCTTTTCGCCGATGATCCCGGAGCCGAAGAAGAGCGCCGCCCCGGCTGCCGTTCCGAAAAAAAGACTGTATGCGGCACAGGAACGCATTAGTTTTCGTGACTCGGAACGGATATTTTCTGCGTTTGCCGAAGATAATATCTTTGCCGTCAGTCTCGTTGAGGCAAGATTTATTCCGGAGCAGGCGAGCGTGACCGCAAACGAATAGACGCTCATTACAAGGGAAAAAAGCCCCATTCCCTCCGCGCCGACCTTCGTGCTGACATATGCGTTGAAGCTTACGGAAACGGTGCGCAGAAGAATGCTGACGCAGGCGAGATATGATGCGCTCACGACGAACCGTTTTATACCGTTCATAACGCCTCCGGAATGATTTACTGAGAAAAGTATATGCGGAAAAGAAAATAAAATGCCCGAGCGTCAAATCGTGGGAGAGCAGGTGCCGGTTAGACATCTGCCGAATTCGGCGGTTTTGAATCGCGCCGGGATTTGCGGAGGTGTTTCGGAGCACACCGCCGCTCGGAAGGCTGAGGATTGAATACAGGATGATGCTGTCGTAACCGTTCGGCAAAAAATCGACAAATTAAAAATTTTGTGCAAACTATATATTTACAAAATTCGACTTTTGTGATAGAATAAATCGGTTTACAATATACAACTTAATATCGGAGGGTAAAATCATGGCAAAACAAAAACTCCAGATCGGCGACGATGGCATCTACGACGCCCGTAAGCTCGGCGCGGGACGTATGCTTGTACTCGGTGTGCAGCATATGTTTGCAATGTTCGGAGCAACGGTGCTTGTTCCTCTTCTCACGGGACTTGACGTTGCGACCACACTTCTCATGGCGGGTCTCGGCACGCTTCTCTTCCACCTCATCACCAAGGGAAAGGTTCCCGCTTTTCTCGGATCGTCATTTGCTTTCCTCGGCGGCTATTCGGCAGTTGCCCCGCTGCTCGGCAAGGACGGAATGACTCAGGCACAGCTTTTGCCGTATGCATGTCTCGGCGTTGCGGCTGCCGGTCTTGTTTACCTCATTCTTGCACTTCTTATCAAGCTTGTCGGAACGAACAAGGTAATGCGTTTCTTCCCTCCGGTAGTTACCGGGCCTATTATCATCGCAATCGGTCTCGGACTTTCGGCATCCGCCGTTAATAACTGCTCGGCAAATTGGCCTCTTGCTTTCATCGCTCTTGCCCTCGTTATCGTGTTCAACATCTGGGGCAAGGGAATGCTCAAGATCGTCCCGATCCTTCTCGGTGTGTTCGGAGCTTACATAATCGCTCTCATTGTCGGAAACGGATTCGGTGTTGAAGGCTGGGCGATCGATTTCAGCGCCGTCGCCGAGGCAAAATGGATCGGACTTCCCATTCACAAAAACAGCACCGTGCTCGGCATTGATTGGAGCAAGACTTCACTTATTTGGAGCTCGATAATTGCCATCGTTCCGATCTCCCTCGCAACTATGATGGAGCACATCGGAGACATCTGCGCGATCGGCGCAACCTGCGGAAAGAACTACGTCAAGGATCCCGGACTTCACAGAACGCTCATCGGCGACGGCCTTGCAACATCGATCGCATCGCTGTTCGGCGGACCTGCGAACACGACTTACGGTGAAAACACCGGCGTGCTTGCACTTTCCAAGGTTTACGATCCCCGCGTAATCCGCATCGCAGCATGCTTTGCAGCTCTTCTCTCCTTCTCTCCCAAATTCGCGGCGGTCATAAGCTCCATCCCCACTGCCGTTATCGGAGGAATCTCGTTCATTCTCTACGGAATGATCTCTGCGATCGGTGTTCGCAATGTCGTTGAATCCAAGGTTGATTTCTCGAAGTCGAGAAACGTCATAATCGCTGCTGTTATCCTCGTTTGCGCATTCGGTATCAAATACAGCACCGGCATGGGATTTGACGCTGCGGCAGGCATTGACGGAGCTCTTTCGTTCAATGTATTCGGCGCATCGATCCACCTTTCGGGTCTTGCCGTTGCCGCCCTCGTCGGAATAATTCTCAACGCGATATTCCCCGGAAACGACTATGTGTTTGACAACGATAAAGGAGAAGAGACCGGGGTAAATTTTAAGCTCTGAAAATCCGGAAAAAGCAAAAAAGTACTTTACATTTCGCATCGGTTGATGTATAATGATAACATCCGGCAAATGCCGGATGACGGAGGCATAGCTCAGCCGGTTAGAGCGCACGGTTCACATCCGTGAGGTCGAGGGTTCGAGTCCCCCTGTCTCCACCAGCCCGGAAAACCCGGCAGCCAAAAACGGATATGCTTCAACGATATGTTGAAGTTATCCCCGTAGGGGGAAGTTTGTTTTGGTTGTTTCGCTTTCCACCGAAAAAAAGCGTCCTTTTTCAGGGCGCTTTTTTCAATGAAATTTGCCCTCAATGGCAAATTTCATTTCACTTTTCACGTCAGCGGAAAATTTCATGATCCGCAGAATCATTTCATATCGCACAGCGGTATTTCATTGAAAAAGTATTATAGGCGGCGCGCGCATTCAAGTGCAGGTGCAGCGTTAACCCAAAACGGAGGTCTGATATGAGACGAAAAGACCGCGAAATCAAAGAAACGGACGAAATAATAAAGATAGCTGAAAGCGCGAAGATCCTTCATCTCGGGCTGTCGAACGAGGACTTTTCGTATGTGGCTCCGCCCCATTAAGTCTGTGAATATACGGATGGAGCGCTTGTATTTTCACCGAAGGTCACAAGATCGACCTCATCCGCGCCGACGGGCGCGTTTGCGTTGAGCTTGAATGCGGTTTCGAGGCGGTTTCCGGCGGGAACATCCCGTGCACATACGGTTCGCTTTTCACATCCGTGATCGGCAGAGGATATGCCGAAATCGTGACGGACACGGCGGAGGAGATACACGGTCTCTCCGTTCTTATGAAAACTCAAACCGGGCGGGATTTCGAGATCGGCAAAAACGCGGCAGCCTCCGTCTGCGTGATAAAAACAACCGCCGCGGACTTCACCGCAAAAGCGCGGACGGTTTGAGTGCCGCAGTCGGTGCGATCTCCATCGGCATCTGGCATAGCCGGACATTTTTTGCAAAAAACGTTGACATTCGCTCCCGTGTACAGTATAATTTCTGCGCAAACATTTTTCTCCGATCATACTGACGTGCGGGAGGTTTTCGTAAATGGTTAATTTGCTTCTGACGATCATATACCTCGCCTTTATCAGTCTCGGTCTGCCGGATTCCCTGCTCGGCTCCGCTTGGCCGACAATGAACGCCGAATTCGGCGTACCGCTTTCGTACGCCGGCATCATTTCCATGATCATCGCGCTCGGAACGATCGTTTCGAGTCTGCAGAGCGACAGGCTGACCCGCCGATTCGGAACGGGTGCGGTCACCGCCGCCAGCGTTGCGATGACTGCGGCGGCGCTCTTCGGTTTTTCCGTGACACGCTCGTTTCCGTTTCTCTGCATTTGGGCAATTCCGTACGGGCTCGGCGCGGGAAGCGTGGACGCATCTCTGAACAACTACGTTGCGCTTCATTATAAGAGCAGGCACATGAGCTGGCTTCACTGTATGTGGGGCGTGGGTGCCGCCGCGGGACCGTACCTGATGGGGTACGCGCTGACCTCCGGCAGGGGCTGGAGCGCAGGATACCGATATATCGGTATAATCCAGGTGGTTCTGACCGCGATCCTTATTTTCAGCCTCCCGCTCTGGAAAAAAAGAAACGGCGAAGGTTCCGCCGAAAACGAAAAATCGGGAAAAGCGCTTACACTGAGGCAGATCGCCGTAATTCCCGGTGCCGGGGAGGTCATGCTCTGCTTCTTCTGCTACTGCGCACTCGAGCAGACCGCAGGGCTTTGGGCGAGCAGTTATCTCACGGTGTACAAGGGAATCTCCGCAGACACGGCGGCAAGCTTTGCCGGACTTTTCTTCATCGGGATAACCGTCGGGCGTGCGATCTGCGGATTTATAACCGTAAAGCTTAACGATACGCAGATGATCCGCATGGGACAGGTGATAATCGCCGTCGGGATCGCGGCAATGCTGATCCCCGGTCCCGATATTGCGTCGCTTGCGGGGCTTATCCTCATCGGGCTCGGATGCGCGCCGATCTACCCGTGCGTGATCCATTCGACCCCTGCGCACTTCGGTGCGGACAGATCACAGGCGATAATCGGAGTGCAGATGGCGAGCGCCTATGTCGGCACCTGCGCCATGCCCCCGCTGTTCGGGCTGATCACCAATCACGTCAATGTCGCGCTCCTTCCGGTGTACCTGCTTCTGATCCTGATACTGATGGTCATCATGCATGAGCTGCTCACGAAGAAAGCGCCGATATCCCCGAAATAACCGTATCGGCATTCGGGTGCCGCTTGCGCGGCGGTGCGGAAAATACGCCGTTTTTCATGAACCGAAACACTGAAAAAAGGGTTCCCCGAACCGAAAACGCGCATTTTCGAGTGCGATCAAAGCACGAACGCAGTCAAACGCAAAAAAATATTGACATATCGCGCACTTTGTGATAGAATAAATCAGAACAAAAAGTACCGTTCGACGGTACGGCCGGAGGCTTGATAATATGAAGATGATAAAGACCCTTAAAACCCGTAATCTCTGCGACAGCGCGAAAAACGGCGGATGCGGCGAGTGCCAGACGTCCTGCCAGTCCGCCTGCAAGACGAGCTGCGGAATCGCAAACCAGCAGTGCGAAAACTCATCCGAAGAAGCGGGCGAGTAATTTCGGCAAACTGAAAATGCCGCCGTCAACGGCGGCATTTTTTGCATTTTCGCTTCTGCGAACGGGCTCTGCACCGCCGCGGACGGTTTGTGATGAAAGAAAGGTTATAAGATGATACATCAGTACAAACTGAACGGGTACAACATAGTTCTTGACACCTGTTCCGGCTCCGTTCACGCCGTGGACGATGCCGCCTATGAGATAATATCCATGACGGACCGCGGATTCGGAGAGGATGAGATCATCTCCGCGCTCTCCGGAAAATACGACGGTGTCAGCGACGGTGATATCGCCGAATGTCTTTCGGATATCCGCACTCTTAAGGATGAGGGAAAGCTGTTCACCGAGGACACGTTCGAGCCGATGGCGGACGTGTTCAAGGCGAAAAGCGGGAATGTCGTAAAAGCGCTCTGCCTTCACGTCGCCCATACCTGCAATCTGAACTGCTCCTACTGCTTCGCAAGTCAGGGCAAATTCCACGGCGACCGCGCGCTGATGAGCTTTGATGTCGGTCGGCGCGCGCTCGATTTTCTCATTGAAAATTCGGGAACACGGCGGAATCTCGAGGTGGACTTCTTCGGCGGCGAGCCGCTCATGAATTGGAATGTTGTGAAGCAGCTCGTCATGTATGCGCGCAGCATCGAAAAGGAGAAAAAAAAGAATTTCCGCTTCACGCTCACGACGAACGGAATGCTCATTGACGACGATGTGATCGACTTTGCAAACCGCGAAATGTCGAACGTGGTGCTCAGCCTTGACGGACGACGCGAGATCCACGACCGTCTGCGCGTCGATTACGCGGGACGCGGAAGCTGGGACACCGTCGTTCCGAAGTTTCAGCGTCTTGTCGAAGCGCGCGGCGGCAAAAATTACTATATCCGCGGCACGTTTACCCATGCGAATCCCGATTTCATGAAGGATATCGACGCCATGCTTTCTCTCGGATTCACCGAGCTGAGCATGGAGCCCGTGGTGTGCGCGCCGGATGAGCCGTATGCGCTTACCGCAGAGGATATCGAAACGGTCAAAGCACAGTACGAGCTTCTCTGCGACCGTATGATCGAGAGAAAACGCGAGGGCAGACCGTTCACCTTCTACCATTACATGATCGATCTGACGGGCGGTCCCTGCATCTACAAGCGCATTTCCGGCTGCGGCTCCGGCACGGAATACATGGCGGTCACGCCGTGGGGCGATCTCTATCCCTGCCATCAGTTTGTCGGTGATTCCTCGTATCTGCTCGGAAACGTGTACGACGGCGTGACGGCGGACAGTGTGCAGGAGGAATTTCGCTCGTGCAACGTGTACTCGCGCCCGGAATGTGCATCGTGCTGGGCGAAGCTCTACTGCTCCGGCGGATGCGCCGCGAATGCGTATCACGCGACAGGCTCGGTGCGCGGGATATACGAACCCGGCTGCGAGCTTTTCAGAAAGCGTATGGAATGTGCGATCATGCTGAAGGTCGCCGAGGAAATGTGACTGTGCTGCGGCGCGGCGCCGTGCAAACGGAGCCGCGCCGTAATTTATACGACCGATTCACTGCCGGAAAGGAACTTTGCCGATGGAAACTCCGATATGCGATTTTATCGAAGCCTACGCAGCGCGCGATCCCGTAAGAATGCATATGCCCGGACACAAGGGCGCAATCTTTACGGGACCTGAGAAATTCGACATAACCGAGATCACGGGTGCGGACGAGCTGTACGCCGCCGACGGGATAATCCGCCGAAGCGAACAAAACGCATCGGCGCTGTTCGGCTCGGCGGACACGCTTTATTCGACCGAAGGCTCGTCGCAGTGCATATGCGCCATGCTCTTCCTTGCTCTGCTCGAATGGAGGAAAACGCACCGCACGGCATCGGTCAGACCCGCGGTCATCGCCGCAAGAAACGTACACAAGGCGTTTGTCCGCGCCGCCGCGCTTCTTGACTTCGACCCGATATGGCTCAGCCCCGAGGATGAGGTGTATTCGCTCACGCGCTGCCGTGTCGGATGCGGACAGCTCGAACGCTTGCTCTGCGAAACGGGAGAGCGCGCCGCCGCAGTGTTTATAACAAGCCCCGACTACCTCGGGACGCTTGCCGACATACGCGCGCTGTCCGAAAGTGCGCATAAATACGGCGTGATGCTTCTCGTCGATAACGCGCACGGCGCATATCTCAGATTCCTGCCCGAATCGCTCCATTCGCTCGATCTCGGCGCTGACATGTGCTGCGACAGTGCGCACAAGACCCTTCCCGTACTCACCGGCGGCGCATATCTGCACATTTCGGAGATCGCGCCTGAAAGCCTCGCGGAAAACGCGCGGTACGCAATGGGAATGTTCGGCTCGACAAGCCCGTCTTACCTGATACTGAGATCGCTTGACGCTGCAAACGCATACATAGACAACGCTTACTCCGAACGCCTGCGCCGCTTCATCGAAAGGACGGACGAGCTGAAGCGCAGTCTGTCGGCGGCGGAATGGGTTGTCTGCGTCAGCGATCCGCTGCGCATCACGCTGTATACGCCGCCGCGCGGGACGGACGGACTCTCTCTTCTCGCCTATCTTGAGGAAAACGGCGTTTTCTGCGAATACGCCTCCCCCGAGCATCTTGTGATGATGCTCACGCCCGAGAATACCGAAGAAGAGCTTGAAAAGGTAAAATCCCTTCTTATTTCATACGAAAAGCGCCCGCCGCAAATTCCGCCGTCGTTCACTCTGCCGAAGGCGGAGCGCGTGATGAGCGTGAGAGATGCCGCGCTCGCGCCGTCCGAGACGATCCCGTCGGCGGATGCCGCAGGTCGTGTGCTCGCTTCCCCGTGCGTGTCATGCCCGCCCGCAGTCTCCTGCGCGGTATCGGGAGAAAGGCTCTCCGCCGGGCATATCCGAATCTTGAAGCATTACGGGATAAAGACGGTCCGCGTCGTCTGCACTGCGGACGAAACACACGGGTGATTCCGTCGTGCCGTCAGCCGCCGATACGTCTGTCGGGCTTTCGCCCGAGGAGCCGCCCGAACGTCGGTAAATCACACGCCGAACAAATTTATAAATACCCGCGAAAAAGGGGCGCACCGGCGCCCCTTTTTTCTGTTGTTTTCCGTAAATATTACTCGCCCGCGTCAGCGTACTTCTCGGGAGCCGGACGCTGAGTTTCGCCCTTCGGGAGCTCGTCGCGCCAATCCGCCCAATCGAGCCACGCCGATTCTTCAAGCGTTCTGTGAATCGAAACATGTGCCCAGTTGAGGTCACTCGTGCTCGGTCCATAGGTGTCGAGCACCTTTACCATCCTGTTGTATCTCTCGTTTAGCACCGAAATGCGCGCGGTGTCGCCCTCGTCGTATTCCTTGAAGTACGAGGACAAGCATCCCTCATAGATCATGTGAACCGTGAGCAGCTCGGCATTGCGCTGCTGCTTTGCGCTCAGCGCGAGGCTGACCGCCTTTTCGAGAAGCCACACCGAAGTGTCAAACTGCTCCGCGAGAAAAGCCTGATCGTAGTTGCACATCGCATCAAGCGAACCGTATCCCCAGCAGTTCCAGCATTCTCCCGCGACATCCTGCGACTTTCTCCAAACACCGTCGATGTATTCGCGGATGTAAGCCCATCCGTCGCCGTAATCATCTTCGAGAACCTCATTGAATACCGCGTCGAATTCCTCTTCGGTCATATCGGGGTACCAATTCATCTTGTAGATAAGCTCTGCCATGGTATGCTGCATACCGATTCCGTGCGTCTCGGCTTCAAAGAAAAGCCCGCGAACGCCGCATTCCTTGAAGAACATGATATCGTCGTATACAATGTCAAGCATAGTATACGCCTGCACATGAGTATCGAGCGCATAATACCATATAACGATGTTGTCGGATAGAGCACACCAGCCGCGTACCCAATCGGCAAAGTTGTCGTTGCTTATCAAGGGTCTGTCCGTGACGGCGTAAAGATCCCACTTTTCGTTGCAGTCTTTCGTATCGAGCGCGTGATTTGCGCATGTTCCGTTCATTGCGAAGGTGACGGAAACATTGTCGTTCGGCGCAGTCTTGCACGGCGGCTGAGTTCCCATGTACGCATATATAAGATACATCAGTCCGTCGTAGGTCTCGCTGATCTCTTCCTCAAGTGTGTTTGCAAAGCGCACCACCACTCCGGAGGTCGCGCCGCCTTCTTCTTTCATTACCTTCATGCAGCCCGGACAGTGGCAGTAATATCCGTTGTCGCCCTGCGCGATATCGATAAATTTAAAATCCTTGCCGATAACGGAACCGGCTGCAAGCTTTGCGGAAATGTAGTTTTCGATACTCTCTCTTATATTGGCTCTTACGTCTTCGTCGGTATAGCAGATTTGAAGGTATTCCGTATCGTAATTCCCCCATTTATATGTCTGGAGACCGTGCGACGCAACGGCAATGTCGGGACCGTAGGACTGATAGGTGTTTCCGAGACCGCTTGCCTCCGTCGCAAACGTGCCGTCATATCCGAGAAGATACGGATTGAGCAGTTCGAATATCGGTCTGGTTTTCTCCTCGGTGTCGGCGCTCACGTCGATAAGCTTTGCCTCGGGGAGATAGCTGTTTCCGTAGGTGAGGGAATGCCAGCCGAGCTCTTTCTCGATGAAGAACCACGCGCCGTATGCACATCCGCGCGCGACTGCGCCTTCAATCACGAGGCGCGAACCCTCGAAGAAGTAGCAGTAGCCGTCGTTGCCGAGGCTCTCGTCCTCCGTAAAGCGGAATTCGATCGCGTATTTGCGGTCGGTGATCCCCTCGGATGAGGAAAGCTCCACTCCCGTCGCCTTCTTTATGAGGCGCTGCATCTCGGAGATCGCGTAGAGCATATTGCCGTTATGCTCCGCCGGGTACTCGATCGCGTATTCGGCAATGTTCGTTTCGGCGAGGCGAAGCTCGTCAATGCGGTTTCCTTCGTGGTACGCGATGTCGAGCGCGTCGGCTCTGCCTGCATCAACCTCGTTCGCGTACTTGCGCACCGCCATATCAAGCCCCGTCGCGGTCTTGCCCGCGATCACGGTGGAACCTCCGTCGGTGCGGATAACGTATCCGTCGTTCTCGAAGTTCGATAGATCGATCCCGGAATCATTGCCGAACGCGAGATAAACGCTGTTTTCAAGCGAATCTCCAAGGCGGTTCGTCAGCCACGAAGCGTAGGTATCCGCTTCGGACGAGGAAACGGTGATCTTCGGCGAATAGTTCTTCGCCGGAGTCTGCGCGCATGATGCAAAAGCCGACGCGGCGATCACGCAGCACAGCGCGAGGGAGATGATTTTCTTCATTTGTTATTACACCTTTCGAAATATTGCGCGTTTTTTTATTTTACATGACAGATTATAACACATTACCGCCATTTAATCAAGTTATTTCAAAAGAAAAGGAAGTTTATGTGTGAAAAACAGAGAAAAATGTCCGAAAGGTCATCTCTGTTTCCGATTTTGTATTCATTCCGCGTTTACATATTTATCGATTTACCGAAAGCAGTTAAACATCATTCCGTGCGGTAGATCATCGCAGAAAGCCGATATCACCGCGGGAGATACGCGCCGTCCGCGAAACAGAACGAAATCCGTCTATTTACAAAAATCCCGCAGACTTCGGTCTGCGGGATTTGCGTATTTTTTGCCGTTTGAAAATCCGGCGGCACCGCGTGCCGTTTGCGGACCTTCGCACATTATTCTTTATGTCAAATGGTAATGCGCTTTTCTTCCCAAGGCATATTTGCACGGAAGTTCGGAACCTCAAAGGTGCGTCCCTTATTCGTTACGGAAAGCTGTGAGAGAAGTGCAACGGAGGTCCACTCTGCTGCCTTGTATACGTTCAGTTCGGGCTGTACGCCGGTCTCGATCGCGTGAATGAAGTCAGCGACAATGTAGTAGTCTCCGCCGCCGTGTCCCGCGCCTTCGCCTGCGCCGGTCTTATATCTGTCGGGAAGCAGATCGTTAAAGTCGGAAAGCGGTCTCCACTTGGTGTAGCCCTGCGGATCGTCGTCGGTAACGACTGCAACCTTTGCAACATCGCCGAGTCCGCGGGGAGCCTCGTAGCATCCCTTGGTACCCTGAATCTGATAATAGGTCATTGCATGCGGGCGGGGCGAAATGGTGTCAACTCTGATCTTGACAAGCTTGCCGCTCTCGAGCTGGCAGAGAGTCTGGGTAAGGTCATCGTTGCGAAGTCCGTAAGGATTGTGGTTTCCGGGGCTGAAGCTCGAGATGGAAACGATGCGGTCATCGTCGAAGCACTGCATTACCGGTCCGAGGCTGTGCGTCGGATAGAACGCGCCGCGGGTACCCATCTGCCAATATGTACGCCAGCCGGTTTTGCCGTGCCAATTACGGAGCTCGGTGCAGTCGTGGGTGTACTCGCCCTCGCCGTAGTAGATCTCACCGAACATACCCTTCTTGACCATTGCGCGGACAAGCTGAAGTTCGGGCATATAGCAGTAGTTCTCTGCGTACATATATATCTTGCCGGATTTCTCGACATTCTCGATAAGCCACCAAAGCTCATCCATGGTTACTGCTGCGGTAACCTCGCACATAACGTGCTTGCCTGCCTGAAGCGCAAGAATTGCCTGCGGAACATGGCACTGCATGGGCGTTGATATTACAACGGCGTCGATGTCGGCTTTCTCAAGCATATCCTCGTAGATGCGGTAGCACTGGCTTTCCTCAAGTCCGATCTCGTCCTTTGCTCTTTTGAGGCAATCCTCGTCGAGATCGCACATTGCGGTGATCTTTACCTCGTCGGGCATTGCTTTCATAGCTCCGACAACAGAGAAGCCACGCACTCCCACTATTCCGACTTTAATCATATTTTATTCTCCCTTCGCCATTTACGGCGGTAAGTTTTCACGGTTTGACCGTCATTATATAATGACATGAAAACGCTTTTTTTTCAATGGATATTCTGCACAAAAAAATATTTTTTTGTTGTGAAAATCGCCAAAAACACTTTTCGGAGGCAAAAATGCACCCAAAATCAACGGAGATGCATCGCTGCTGCGGTTCAGTTCACCGTTTTTGAGTACCCTGACAACTTCTTTTCGCACTCCGCGCGCAGCAATGCGTGCTCCGGCGCCGAGAGAGACGGATCAGCGCCGACAAGCGCGGCGGCGCTCTGCGATGCCCGCGCGATAAGCTCCGGATCGGTGCAGCCGTCCGCAAGCCCGAGATCCGCTTCCCCGCTCTGCCTGATCTCCCCGTCTCTGCCGAGAAAATCGCCCGGTCCGCGAAGACGGAGATCCTCCTCCGCAATATCGAAGCCGTTTGAGCGCTTCTCCATCACCGCAAGGCGCTCGCGCGACTTTTCGTTCTTCGTGTCGGACATGAGGATACACCACGATTTTGCGCTTCCGCGTCCGACACGTCCGCGAAGCTGGTGAAGCTGCGAAAGCCCGAACCGCTCCGCGTTTTCGACGACCATAAGAGTCGCCGACGGCACGTTCACACCGACCTCGATAACCGTCGTCGCAACGAGCACGTCAGTTTCTCCCGCCGAGAACGACGCCATAACCGCGTCCTTTTCGGCGGCTTTCATTTTGCCGTGAATGCACGCGACCCGAAGCCCGTCAAGCTTTGCAGAAAGCTCCGCGGCGCACTCGGTCGCCGACTTCACCGGCAGACCTTCGTTTATCCTCTCCGTCAGGTAAATGTCCGCCATTTCCTCCGCGCTCTCGGCTTTCTTCGCCTGTTCCTCGATCGCGGGGCACACGACATACGTCTGATGTCCTTTTGCCGCCTGCTTTTCGATAAAAGCGTTGAGTCTGTCACAGTATGAGGAATCCACGCAGAACGTGCCGATCTTCTTTCGTCCGCGCGGCATTTCGTCTATCCGCGAAATGTCGAGATCGCCGTATTTTATCAGGCTGAGCGTCCGCGGGATCGGTGTTGCCGACATGACAAGCGTGTGGACGTTCTCCGCTTTCTCCTCGAGCGCGGCGCGCTGCATAACACCGAAGCGGTGCTGCTCGTCCGTAATGACAAGCCCGAGGTCATCGAATTTCACGCTTTCGGTGAGCAGCGCGTGCGTGCCGATTATGAAATCGATGCGCTCGCCGTCCGCGCCTTCGAGCATGCGCCGCGTTTTATCCTTCTGCGCCTTTGTCATCGATCCGCACAAAAGCGAAACGGTGAAGCCGAGCTTTTCGAAAAGGGGCTTTGCCTCCGCGTAATGCTGCTTTGCAAGGATCTCCGTCGGAGCCATTAGCGCCGCCTGCGCGCCGCTTTTCACCGCGATATATGCCGCGGCAAAGGCACACACGGTCTTTCCGCTTCCCACGTCGCCGCAAAGTATCCGCTTCATCGGAACGCACCGTGCAAGATCGGACGCGATCTCTCCGACGGAGCGCTTCTGCGCGTCGGTCATCTCATACGGAAGAAGATCCGTGAACGGCGAAAGATCGGAGCTTTCAAGCGCCCGAGCCCCCGATACGGTGCGCTGCGCCTTCTTCATGCAGAGTGATGCCGAAAGGACAAAGAGCTGCTCGAACATCAGCCGACGGCGCGCGCGTTCAAGCGCGTCGGTATTCTCGGGAAAATGGATATTCCGCATGGCAAACGAATATGTGCAGAGCCCGTTTTCGAGCAGCACCGAGGCAGGCAGTATATCGCTTTCCGTGATGACCGCCCCGAGCGCCGTTCTCACCCTCTCGGAGATAAACTTCTGCGAAAGCCCCGCGCTGAGCGGGTACACCGGCACAATAGGGGCAAGCTCCTCTCCTGTGGAGTCAACGCACGGCTCGTACACGGGCGAGGTCATCGATACACCGTGCGAGGTGTCAAGTTTTCCCCAGAATCTGAACCGGCGCTCCGGGCGGAATGTATCCTTCAAAAACGGTTGATTGAAAAACGTGACCGAAACCGTACCCGTGCCGTCGGACGCGCGGAATCTAAGATAGCTTTTGCCCCTGCCGTATGCCCGGTGCTCCTCGGGCACGGATACCACCTGAAGCACAAGCGATACGGGGCCCTCGACGCTCCTCGCCTCGGCGACGCTTCTCACATGCCCTCGGTACTGATACGCACGCGGGTAATGGCAGAGCAGTCCGCGGATATTCTCGACGCCGAGTTTTTTGAAGGCTTTTGCCCTCGCTTCTCCTACGCCGGGGAGTGCGGTTATCGGTGAATCGGAAGTTATCATCTTCAGTCTCCGGCTTTCGGCATACGAAAGCTTCCCTTCATTTAATATATAACGGTATCCCCGGAAAATGCATCCTCATTTCAGCCCGTCATCGGGGGCGGCTGCGTTTCCGTGCTCGGGAGAATCGGAAATCGGCAGTTCAAACCAGAAAGTCGAGCCGCATCCGAGCTTGCTCGTCACTCCGTAATGCGCGCCGTAGCCGTCGAGTATTCCCTTGACGATCGACAGCCCGAGACCGCTGCCGACCTCGCCGCGGCGGTGGTATTCGCTCGCCTTGTAGTATCTTTCCCAAATAAGCGGAAGCTTTTCCTCGGGGATTCCCTCTCCGGTGTCGGTCACGCTTATGCGCACCGCGTCGCCGCGTATTTCCTGAGTAACGGTGACGCGCTTGTCGTCCCCGGTATAGTTCACCGCATTATTCACAAGATTATAAAGCACCTGAAGCACCCGCGTGCGGTCGGCGAATACATACACCTCCGACGAATGTACAAAGCGTATGTCGTATCCGTCCTTTTCGTTCAGGTGGGCATATCGCTCCATCGCGCTGCCGCAAAGCTCGGTAAGGCTGAAGCGTTCGTTTCTCAGCGCAAGAGTTCCCGAGGTTATGCGCGAAAGATCGAGCACATCGTTCACAAGGGATGTGAGCCGTCTCGTCTCGTCTATGACGATCTGCATATTCTCCGGGGTCATCTCTCCGGGAATGTCGCGCATGGCTTCGCTGTATCCCGCGATCATCGTGAGCGGTGTGCGCAGATCGTGCGAAATATTTGCGATAAGTTCCTTCTGCATGCGGTCGACCTTCGAAAGCTCGGACGCGGCATAGTTCAGCGTATCCGAAAGCTCAGCAACCTCGCGGTATCCCGATGCATCAAAGTTGACGTTATAGCTTCCCGTGGCGAGTATTTTCGCCTCATCGTTTATTTTGGAAACGGGGCGCGCAAGGAATTTCGATATCAGCACGCACAGAAGCGCCGCCGCCGCGAGCAGTATGCCCGTTATCCACAGAAGCTGTATCCGCAGCGTGCTCGTCGTCGCCGCGACGGGCACGATCTCGGAATTCACAAGGATCATCCGCTCGCCGTCCGGAATCTCCCCGACACGCGCAAGGACGATCGCGTCGTTGTCTCCGCCTATGTCGCCGCCGCCCGTCGGGGAATATCTTTTGGTCACGCTCCCGTCGCCGTCCTTTGCTCTGCCGTAAAGCTCGTTCAGGATCGAATTGCTCCTCATATTGTGGATAAGGCAGGTGTTTTTCACATGGGCATCCACCTTGAGTGTGCCCACGCCGTCCTTTATCTCGTAAACCGAAATGCAGAATCCGGTTTTTTCCGCAATCCCGTACACCTTTTCTTCAAATCCGTCGTCGTCCGTATCCGCCGAAAGTATCGCCGCCGTGGCTGCAAGCTTTCTCGCCATTATCGACTGATAGAAGCGGTCGAGCAGCACGATCTGGAAGATCCAGAGTATCGCTATCGTAAACGCGCAGAAAAGCGCGAAATAGCCGAATATCTTCCATTTCATCTTCGGCGGCTTTTTCGCAGTCCTATTCGTTTGTGTCAAAGCGGTATCCCACTCCCCTCAGAGTAACGATATATTTCGCCGCGTCTCCGAGACTTCTTCTGAGCAGCTTGATATGGGTATCAAGAGTCCTGTCGTCTCCGTAGTAATCGTACCCCCACACCTCGGTGATCAGCTTTTCGCGGCTGAGCGCGATGTTCCGGTTCCTTATCATGTAGAAAAGAAGATCGTATTCCTTCGGCGACATGTCGATGCGCTTTCCGTCCACATAGACGATGCGTCCCGTAATATCGCAGCGCAGCGGTCCGATCTCGAACACATCGTGCGGTGTGTTTCCTCCCGTCGCCGAAGAGTTCGCACAGCACGTGCGCTTGAGGACTGCCTCTATCCTGAGCATAAGCTCCTTCGGCGAAAAGGGCTTGACGACATAATCGTCGGCTCCGCACTCAAAGCCGTTGATCTTGTCGTACTCCTCGCCGCGCGCCGACAGCATTATGACCGGCACATCCGATTTTTTCCGTATCTCTCGCACGGCAGAAAAACCGTCAAGCTCCGGCATCATGATGTCCATTATCACAATATCGAAGTTTTCCTCGGCGCATTTGCGCACCGCTTCCATGCCGTCGCGCGCCTCTTCGGTCTCGTATCCCTCGAATTTCGCGTATTTCGCAATAAGCGCGCGTATAAGCTCTTCATCGTCGGCAATCAAAATTTTGTACATACGGTCCCGTCCTTTTCTGATTTTATGAAAAGCGCCGGGGCGAAGGCGCATTTTCTTCCTTAATCAATTATACTTCATCCGCCGCATTTTGGCAAGAGAATTTCCCCGAATTGCCGAAGGGGACGATATTTCGTCCCCTTCTTAGTATTTATGACAAGCTGCGTCAGTATTACTGAACCTCGCTGAAGTCAACGTCCGTTTTCTCGGGCTTGTATTCGTAGCACTTAACGTCTACCTCGATCAGCTTACCGTCGCGGTAGAGCGAGAATTTCATCGTGCTTCCGATCTCGCACTTCTTGACAATCGCCTTTACATCGTCGGCAGAGGACACCTCCGTGCCGTCAACCGCGATTATGCGGTCTCCGAACTTGAGAACATCGTCGTTGTAGCCTTCGACTACCTGTGCGATATAAAGTCCGGGAGAGGAATTGCGGAAATTGCGGTATGCGGTGTACGAATCGGATGCGTAGTAGAGAGATACTCCGATATACGCCTTGCCGGTGACATATCCGTTTGTCATAAGCTCTTCCGCAACCTTGGATGCGTCGTTTGACGGGATTGCAAAGCCGAGCCCCTCGACGTTTTCACCGGAGGATTTTGCATTGACGATTCCCACAAGCTCGCCGCTCATGTTGAAGAGTCCGCCGCCGGAGTTTCCGGGGTTGACCGCCGCGTTTGTTTGAAGCAGATTCATCATCGTGCCGCCGACGTCGATCTCGCGGTCAAGCGCGCTGATGATTCCCGTGGTAACCGTTCCGCCGAGCGATCCGAGCGGGTTGCCGATTGCAATAACGTCCTGACCGACGACAAGCTTGGAGCTGTCGGCGAACACCGCCGCCGTAAGCCCGGTCGCGTCGATTTTCAGTACCGCGATATCCGTGTCGGCATCGTGACCGACGACGCTCGCCGTGTACTCATCGCCGCTCTTGAGGCGTACGGTGATGTTGTCGGCTACGGTGTTGTTGTCCGTGATAACGTGGTTGTTCGTGATGATGTATCCGTTTTCGGAGATCACGACACCGGAGCCCGCGCCGCTCGATACATACTGGAAGTATCCCGTAGATTTGAATTCGGTGGTTATCTCAACTACGCTGTCGGCTACGGTGTTGACAACGTCGGTGACGCTGGTCGCTGCCGCCGAGGCGTCGGTGCTTACCGATTTATATATAACCGCCGGATCGTTCTGAACCGTTCCGCCGAACGACGGGCCGTTTCTCATAGCGACATACGCTCCGCCGAAGCCCGCCGCGCCCGAGAGCACGACGCACAGTGCGCATATCAGCGCGATCACGCCGCCGGACATACGCTTCTTCTCCCTGCGGTTCTTGCGATAAGCGTCGGCACCGGGATTTACGGGGTTGTATCCGTACTGCGGATTGAACTGTGAGTACGGAGCTGCACCGGGTGCCGTATATGCGCCGTATGGGTTCTGTACGGTCTGTCCGTTCTGCGCATTCGATGCGCGGAAGGTGTCGCCTCCCGGATTCGTTCCGCCGGAGCTATGCGCCGTCTGTGTCTGCGGACGGAAATAAGTCGTTCCCCCTTCGGGACGAACCATGCTGTACTCCGTCGATGCCATGTCGGGCGCGCTCTGCGTGTTCTCTGCGGGATTATTCGCCTTCGGAGCCGCAGCTTCCGAACGGTCTTCCTTCTTTATATACGGGTTTGACGATATCTCGTTCGCCGCATTTTTGTTTTCATCAAAAATATTGTCAGCCATTTTTGTTTCCGCCTTTCTTTTTCTTTTTCCTTTGCTGTCTGTATTATAGTTTTCCAATGTGACGGTTTTATGAAAGCACAAGGTTTTTTCACTGAAAAAAAGAAAAACTTGCGCTGAAAGGATCAAAAGCAGTTCCGCTTTTTTCCGAAGTATCAATTTTTTATTGACTTTCGGCGCTTTTCATGTTAAAATTGTTTACGGTAAGATTCCCAAGAAGAGACTTTTTGAACAAAAAGGTTCTCCTTTTTTCTGTTCGAAAGAGCCGCGCTGAAGTGATGCACCGTCAGTTTTTCGAAAAATGCGCCGCACCGAACGGAAAGCATCATTATAATGTGTATGAAATACGAAATGTTTTGAAAGGTGTAACAGAATGAAAAGACTCATCTCCCTCGCGCTGTGCTGCGTGATCGCCGCGTCGGCTTTTGCATCATGCGCACAGACTCCGGTGAAGAACTATTCGCCGAAGATCACCGTTTCCTCGTCCGAAGCGGATACCTACGCTTCGTGGCTGA